>Ga0156621_105_pt1 | contig 20569 bp, 15 predicted proteins | sample RifOxyC1_FD_110695 | JGI IMG/M metagenome (GOLD analysis project Ga0156621, IMG submission 110695) | Candidatus Woesebacteria bacterium RIFOXYC1_FULL_46_16
TGGAAGACGCGATATTGGGTGGAGGACTGATAAGACCGGTGGAAGACGCGATATTGGGTGGAGGACTGATAAGACCGGAAAAACTAGCCGGCGTAATCGAAATCTTGAGAAAGACTAAGAAGCTTGAGGCCCACGGTGAAACAAACCCCTAATACCACTGGATAACCTCTTTTTGAGATCTTACCATTTGGTCCGCGCCCGCGCTGCACTTAGCTCATCAGCAGGTCCTCTGAAATCGAGTCTTGTAAATGGGAAAAGTCTATCTGTGAGGAAAGCGTACTGTTCTGCCGCAATTCGGCCCTCACGATAATCAGCAGTTACTACTCTTTCGATGTCATGTGCCATTTGTGTTTCATCGAAAGTGGGCTTTATTTTAGACTCGCCGCGTACGCCCACTTGGTCGAGAAATCTATCTGCATAACTGGAAAAATCTATTCTATTTGCATGCAGTCGTAGCTTGTCAAAATATTCTCCAAAAGAAATCTCTCTTTTTCTAAATAAGTGGACTAATCTATCAAGGCTTTCCAAAGGTTCGACACCGCCTTGGGTCTCTGGAGAACCCGTAGTGTTAGGGCCGACACCAAAAGTAATCGCGTCTTCTTTCCCCATGGCCCGCATTATATCGGCTGGTAACATAATGTCAACACTATCTAGATACCCGACCTTATTAACGATATAATCTAGCCATAAGCAAAGCTTGAAATCTATGATTATGAGCTCGGATGAAATTAGGGAGAAATATCTCAAATTTTTTGAAGAAAGGGGACACGCAAGAATTGAGCCTTCCCCGTTGGTTTTAGAAAAGGATCCGACTACCCTATTCACTTCCGCGGGCATGCAACCCCTTGTCCCGTACTTAAAAGGTGAACCCCATCCGAAGGGAAAAAGATTGGTTGATATCCAGCCAAGTTTTCGAACCGTCGACATTGATGAAGTTGGCGACAATCGCCACTTAACGTTTTTTGAGATGTTGGGGAACTGGTCTTTGGGAGATTATTTCAAAAAAGATCAGCTTGAGTGGTGCCTCGAGTTTTTTGTAAAAGAGTTGGGTCTGGCCAAAGACAAACTTTGGGTTTCGGTTTTTGAGGGCACAAAAGAAGTTCCCAAAGACACGGAGTCGGCCGAGGTTTGGAAAAGTTTGGGAATTCCGGAGGATAGAATTTTTTCCTACGGAGTTAAAGAAAACTGGTGGAGCCGGAGCGGTCCGCCGGAGTCCATGCCGCCTAGAGAAATCGGGGGGCCGGATTCTGAAGTCTTTTTCGAGTTCGATATTCCCCACGACCCGAAATTTGGAGAGAAATGTCACCCAAACTGCAACTGCGGTCGCTTTATTGAAATTGGAAACTCGGTTTTTATTGAGTATCAAAAAAACGAAGACAGGACATTAACCGAACTCCCCCAGAAAAATGTAGATTTTGGCGGTGGACTGGAGAGAATAGCAGCCGCAGTCAACCGCACCCCCGATATTTTTCAGACAGATATCTTTAAACCGACAATTACAAAACTCGAAGAGGAGACGAAAAATAAATACGGGGAGACCGAGGAAAAAGACAGGCGGTTCAGAATTATTGCCGACCATTTAAGGGCCGCGGTGGCCATGGCCTCGGAAGGAGTTTACCCGAGTAATAAACAGCAGGGCTATATTTTAAGGCGCCTAACAAGAAGGGCGGCCTTGAATCTGCAAAGGCTTTCAAACTCCTCGGCCATTGGTCTTTCCGAGGAGGTTGTTAAAAGTCTTACCGAAGAGGGGGAGATGGTAACGCTGATTGGAGAAGAAGTCGCCAAGTTCGAAGCGGCCCTGAAAAAAGGAGAGGCGATGGTTAAGGGTGACCCAAAAATGGACCCTTTTGACTTATATCAATCCTGGGGTATTCCCTATGAAGTTTCGGAAGAACTATTTGGTCGGGTGGGAAGAAAGCTTACCGAAAAAGACAAAAAGGATTTTGAAGATAAATTGGCAAAGCACCAAGAGCTTTCAAGGGAACTCTCGGCCGGGGTTTTTAGAGGAGGCCTTGCCGATACTTCGGGAGAGGTGATTAGGCTTCATACGGCTACCCACCTTATTCACGCGGCACTAAGAAAGGTTTTGGGAGAGAGCGTTTCCCAAAAAGGTTCAAATATTACGGCCGAGAGGCTGCGTTTTGACTTTTCCCATCCGGAAAAGCTCTCCGATAACGAGATAAAAAAAGTTGAGGGATTGGTCAACGAACAAATTAAAAAAGACTTACCCGTTTCTTTTGAGGAAAAAACATATGCCCAGGCGACCCAAGAAGGGGCCCTGGCCTTCTTTGGAGAAAAATATGGAGAGAAGGTCAAAGTTTACACCATCGGAGATTTTTCAAAGGAAGTTTGCGGAGGCCCCCACGTTACCAAAACCTCGGAGATTGGGCGTGTTAGAATAGTTAAACAAGAGAAGATGGGCACGGGTGTAGTCAGAATCTACGCCACGGCCGAATAAATTATGAACCTCAAAGACTTTTTGTCGAGCGGTGGGAGTAAAAATGGCGAATTCTATTGGGCTCTCGTGATTGAGCCGGGTTGGATTCAGGCTGGAATTTGGCAAATAATTGCCGAAAAGGCGGAAGTAGTTTCGGTCAGTCCCCCCGCCGCCTGGGAAACAGACGAGGAGTTAATCGGAGCCGCCGACGCCGCCCTCTCGGCGACCATCCAAAACCTCCCCGAGGATGTTAGCGAGCCCCAGAAAACTGTTTTTGGTGTTCCCTCTTCGTGGGTTTCTGAAGGAGAAATCAAAAAAGAACACCTTGATGTGATAAGAAAAATTTGTGCAGATTTGTCTTTGGAGCCGTCGGGGTTTGTCGTTTTGCCCGAGGCAATTGCCCACTATTACAAATCGCAAGAAGGTTCTCCCCTAAACGCAATTGTTTTGGGAGTCGGAAACGAGAACCTTGAAGTGGCGGTTTTTAGGCTGGGTAATCTATCGGGGAACTCGGTCATTGCCAGGAGTGTTTCTGTTTCCGACGACCTGATCGAAGGCCTGACCCGGTTCGCATCGGGCGAAGCCCTCCCTTCGCGCATTCTTATCTATAATGGAAAAGAAGGGGAGCTCGAAGACGTCAGACAGGCCCTACTGGATACTTCATGGGACGAGCACGAAAAGACAAAGTTCTTGCATACTCCAAAAATTGAAATTATCGACTCTAATAAAAAGGTATTAGCGACTGCCCTTGCGGGCGCCTCCGAGATTGCCAATGTTTCCCAAATAGGGACGGTTAAAAAGGGTTATAAGGACGAAGTCCTTGCAAGCTCCGCTTATCAAAAAGAGGCGATGGTGGCCGAAGAGGAGAACGTCAGCGAGCCGGATGAGGAAGTTTCCGCGAAAGACTTGGGCTTTGTCATTGGCGAGGACGTTGCCCAGGAAAAATCCCAAGCGTTTCCCCAACCAACCCCGGCCGTAGCGGCCGAACCGGAGAAGCCCTTTTTTCAAAAAGCTTCACCCATCGGTTTTTTGGAAAAAATTAAGTTGACGGCAATCTCTTTCCTCTCAGGGTTAAGGATTAAAAAAGAGGGGATTCCGGGAGCGCCAAGCAGGCAAGTTTGGTCGGTCGGTTTGGTTGTTTTGGGTCTTCTTCTAATTGCTGGTTTTATTTACTGGTGGTTTTTCCCTAAAGCCGTGGTCACGGTTTATGTTGCCCCGAGAAGACTCGAAGAGGAAATTACCCTTAAAGTGGATGTCGACGCCCCCTCGCCGGATTTTTCGGAAAGAATTTTGCCGGGGGAAGTGATTGAAACGGAAGTCTCCGGCGACAGGACTAAATCGACTACGGGGACGAGGTTGGTAGGAGAAAGGGCAAAAGGGACGGTAAAAATTCAAAACGGTTTAGCAACCGCCATCAACTTATCGGCGGGGACGACACTTATTTCTTCCGGAGACCTGCGTTTCACTTTGGACAAAGCCGCTTCCGTTTCGGCCGCCCTTTCGCCTTCGGAGCCCGGGGTAGCCAATGTTGAAGTCACCGCCGCCAATATCGGGGCCGAGTATAATCTGGTCAAAGATGAGAGCTTCAAGGTCGGCAATTATCCAAAAGCAGAAGTTGACGCCGTTTCTCTCGCCGACTTGACGGGAGGTTCAAGTCGAGACATATCGGCCGTTTCGGAGGGGGACGCGGCAACCCTCGAGGAAGACTTGACCGAAGAGTTAATAGAAAAAGCCAAGAGTGAACTGGCCGCGATGGTTGCCCCGGATAAATTCTTTATAAAAGACGTCATCATCGCCGAGGCGACCAGCAAAACCTTTAGTAATAAGGTGGGGGACGAGGCCTCAAACCTTAAACTGACCTTGACTCTTTCAACCAAAGGATTGGTGGTAAGTAAGCAAGACATTTTTGACCTGGCCAGAGAGGAATTAAAAGATAAGGTTTCTGACGGCTTTGTTTTAAGGGACGAGCAACTTTCGGCAGAATTTGAGCTTACGGATGAGTCGGGATCGGAATTTGAACTCGAAGGATCATTTGTCGCCAACCTTTTGCCCGAGGTCAAACCCGACGAGCTCGCCGAGAAAATAAAAGGGAAATACCCGCTCTTGGCCGAGAGCTACTTAACTTCAATACCGGGCTTTAGCCGGGCCGAAATTAAACTCAAACCGCGGTTCCCGGGCAGACTGGGGACGCTTCCCAGGCTTCCCAAAAATATAACCATCGAGGTCTCGGCCGAAAGATAGCAATGAGCAAGGGAATATTATTAAAAATTTCTGCTATCGTTTCCGGCATTTCGGGAATAATTATTTTAGCCGGGGTTTTAGCGCCGATTCTTTTTTACCAAGCCTCTCCCCTCAAAGGCAATCTCGACATCGTCAGTCCCCTGCCGCAAGAAGAAGTCAAGGGAAGTGTCGGCGAAATAGACTATACCAAGGCAAGCAACTGGTTTGTGGGCGGGGCCAGAAGCGAAGATTTTAGTAACGAGAAAATTGATTTTTATACCCTCTCAATCCCGAAGCTGAAAATAGAAAATGCCACCGTGGCCATCGGCGGCGAAGATTTGTCAAAATCCCTTATTCAATATCCGGGGACGGCGACTCCGGGCAAGCGGGGCAACTCGGTTATTTTTGGCCATTCAATACTGCCGATTTTTTATAATCCAAAAGATTATCTGGCCATCTTCTCGACCCTCCCGACCCTGAAGAAAGGGGACGAAATAAACATTAACTATGACGGCATTACCTATCAATTCCGCGTCGAAGACATGTTTGAGGTCGCCCCCACCGATATTCAAGTTTTGGAGCAAAATTCAGCCGATTCTTTTCTGACCTTGGTCACCTGTGTCCCGCCCGGAGACCCAAGAAAACCAAGAAGATTAATCGTCAGGGCCAGGGTGGTTTAGCTTACCGGAATGAAAAGAAGAGTAACAAACTTTATAGCAGTATTCGATGAATACTGATATGTCATCAAAGATACCATGAAAATTTTGGGGATTGATTACGGCAGAAAAAAGATGGGGCTTTCTTTAGCCACAGGGAAATTAGCCGAACCCTATGACGTTATCAGGATTCAAGAGGCGGGGGAGGCAATGGCCAAAATTGGGAAGATTGTTAAGGAGGAAGGGGTAGAACTAATAGTCGTCGGAATTTCGGAAGGGGCGATGGGGGCAGAAACCATGGCTTTTGGGAAAAGGCTTTCGGGCCGTCTTGGCCTAAAAGTGGAATTTTGGGACGAGACGCTCTCGACCCACGATTCCCGGGCTTTGTCAATTGAGGCGGGTCTGCCAAGAAAAAAAAGGAGGGGCCTGGAGGATGCATTTGCCGCAGCCGTTATGCTACAATCCTATTTAGAAAGAAGATAAGGTGTTTAAAAATGTTATCGCTCCCATTCAAGCCTGGCTCATTTCTCAAGGACGGTGCGTCGGTTGTGGGAAGGAACTAGACATCGGTAAAAAAGAAGACCGAAAGGACGGAACGGTGAAAGTGACTTGCGAATGCGGCCGAATATTTATTTCTGACCCCAAGACTAAGAAATATCGTAGAGCCCTTCTGGAAGAAGTTTAATGAAGCGGATTCTATTTCTCCTTTTAATTTTTTTTACCCTGATAGCCGGGGGAACACTTTGGTGGTCTTCGGTCGTCAAACCTCCTTCGGCCGAGACGGCCTTACGAGATTTCCTGATTGTTAAAGGTTCCTCCGCTTCCCAAATCGGCAATAAACTGGAAAAAGAAGGTTTTGTCAGAAGTGCCCTGGCGTTTAAAATTTATGTTCAGGTTTCGGATCAGGCGAGGAGTATTCAGGCTGGAGAATACCGACTTTCTCAAAGCTATTCTTTTTTTAAGTTGATCGACGAGCTTATCCGGGGCCCAGCCGAAATTTGGGTGACGATACCGGAAGGGTTAAGACGGGAGGAAATTGCCGAAAGATTTGCCTCTGCTTTTGGCCAGGAAGAAAGCTTCAGCCAGGAATTTTTGAGTGCCACCAGGGACATCGAGGGCTTTTTATTCCCGGACACCTATCTTTTCCCCAAAGACGCTTCTGCCTCCTCGGTGGTTAATAAAATGAGGTCAACGTTTGACGTTAAAACAGCCGAGCTTAAGGAAGGAATCGACGCCTCAAATTTAACTTTAAGGGAGATAGTCATACTGGCATCGATAATCGAAAGAGAAACCAAGACGGATGAGGAAAGACCGATGGTGGCCGGGGTACTAATCAACAGACTCGATATTGGCATGGGTCTTCAGGCGGACGCGACGGTTCAGTACGCCGTAGGCTCGTCCGGGAAATGGTGGCCTATTTTGACCAGGGAGAACCTCCAAGTTAATTCACCGTACAATACCTACCTTTTCCGGGGCCTTCCGCCTGCCCCCATTGCCAACCCCGGTCTTTCTTCAATTGAGGCCGCGGTTTTTCCCGAGGAGAGTGATTATCTCTATTACCTTCACGATGCTAGTGGCCAGGTCTATTTTGCCAGGACTTTAGCGGAGCATAACGAAAACGTCAGGAAGTATCTAGGCAAATAGAGGATTTACTTCTTGACAGTATGAAGGCCTACTATATAATCCCAAGTTAGGCGTACGAATGTACGCACTCCGCGCGTCGAATACGCGGACTTTTTGTTGTCATTCCAGTTCCTAATGACCGCCAAAATCCTAAAAACTCGCAAAAATTTTGGAAAAGAAGAAAAAGGCTTGCCCAAACTAGACCTTTCTTTGGTACAGAAAGAATCTTGGCAGTGGTTCCTGACCGAAGGAATTGCCCAAGAACTCATCGAAATTTCTCCCATCGACGATTTTACCGGCAAGAACTGGCAGCTGGTTTTGGGCGAACACACCCTGGGTGACCCTTCAATCTCTCCAAGACTGGCTCAGACAAAAGGACTGACCTTCTCTTCCCCCTTAAAAATTAAAGCCACCCTCGTCAACAAAAAAACAGGTAAGGAAATCAGTCAGGAGGTTTTTCTGGGAGACCTTCCCCAAATGACTTTACGGGGAACCTTTATTATCAACGGCATCGAAAGAGCGGTCATCAACCAGATCGTTCGTTCCCCGGGAGTTTATTTTTCGGGGGAGCTCGACCATTCAAGCGGCCGAATGCTTTATAAAGCAGAAGTCCGGCCCCTTCACGGTTCTTGGCTTGAATTTGAAGTCGGGAAAAACGATGTTATTTCGGCCAGGATTGACAGACGGAGAAAAGTTTTGGCCAGCGTTTTGCTTCGGGCCATGGGCGTTGAATTTGACGGCGAAATTACCGCTCTCTTTAAAGAGGTAGACAAAGGCACCCAGCACAAATACATCGCCGCTACCCTTGAAAAAGACCCCACCAATTCCCTAGAGGAAGCCGTTCTTGAAATCTATAAAAAACTCAGGCCCGGAGAGCCGGCCATTCTCGAGAATGCCCAGAATCTTTTCGACTCCCTGTTTTTTGACCACAGAAGGTACGATTTAGGAAAAGTCGGGAGATTCAAAATAAATAAGAGACTGGGCCTCACCGTTTCTAATGAAAAAGCCACCTGGGTTCTGACAAAACAAGACATCATTGGCACAATTTCATACCTCATTAAGCTTCAAAACGGCGAAGGTCGGGTTGACGATATCGACCACCTGGCCAATAGACGACTAAGGCGCGTAGGGGAGTTGGTCGCCACCAATGCCTTTAGAGTGGGACTACTAAGGCTCGAGCGCTCGGTCAAGGAGAAGATGAGTCTCATCTCGGCGGACGACCGGCCTCTGCCGGCCACCCTGGTTAATGCCAGGCCCCTCATTGCCTCCCTCAATGAATTCTTTAGGTCAAACCAACTTTCCACCATCCTGGACGACACCAATCCTCTAAGCGAGATTGATAATTTGAGGCGTGTTTCGGTTTTGGGGCCGGGAGGAATAAATCGAGAAAGGGCCAGTTTCTCGATCAGAGACGTCAACTCTTCCCAATACGGGAAAATTGACCCGGTGCGTTCTCCCGAGGGACCGAATATCGGGCTGGTTACCTACTTGGCTCTCTATGCCAAAGTTAATGAGTTCGGATTTTTGGAGGCGCCCTATAGAAAAGTCGAAAAGGTTACGAAGGGAAGGGAAACAAAAGTAAAAGTTTTAGACGAAATAGTCTATCTTTCGGCAGATGACGAGGAAGAACATCATATTACCCACTCTGGCGTTAACCTCGACGGCCGCGGTTATTTAACCGACGAGAGGGTTGCCATCAGACATAAAGGAACATTTAGCGAAGGCCCGGCCGAACTCGTCGACTTTATCGATATCAGCCCAAGACAGTTGGTTGGAGCATCTGCTTCTTTAATTCCCTTTTTGGCCCACGACGAAGGCAATCGGGCCCTCATGGGAAGCAACATGCAGTGTCAGGCGGTTCCCTTGGCCAATCCGGAATCGCCAATAGTCGGAACAGGGATGGAGGCCGAAATTGCCCAAGCCATGGGCAGGGTGATTCGGGCCAGGCATACGGGGGTGGTTGAATACGTCGACGGAGAAAGAATTGAAGTCAAACTTGATAAAAAGGCGGACGAAGTGGCGACAGAAGACATCGAAATTATCAACGGGGGCAAAAAGGAAGTCTATTATTTAATGAAATTTAAAAGAACGGCCCACTCCACTTGCTATAACCAAAGAGCGGTTGTTAAAGCCGGACAGAAAGTAAAAGCGGGAGAGCTTCTGGCCGACGGCCCCGCTTGCGAACAGGGAGAGCTTGCCTTAGGACGTAACCTGGTTGTTGCCTATACTTCTTTCGGGGGCTACGGTTTTGAAGACTCCATTTTGATTTCCGACAGACTGGTTAAAGAAGATCTTTTGACCTCGATTCATATCGAAGAGTATGAAGCCGACGTCGTCGATACCAAACTCGGGCCGGAAGAGCTTACCCGCGACATTCCGAACGTCGCCGAGGCTGAACTGGCCAATCTGGCCGAAGACGGAATCGTGGTTAACGGCGCCGAAGTCGGTCCAAACGACATCTTGGTTGGTAAAATCGCCCCCAAAGGGGAGACGGAATTAACCGCCGAAGAAAGACTTTTAAGAGCCATTTTCGGAGAAAAGGCCCGAGAGGTCAGGGACACTTCCTTAAGAGTCCCCCACGGAGAAAAAGGAATCGTCGTTGACGTTTCAATTTTAGATAAAGACAAGGGGGATGAGCTCGGCCCCGGTGTGATTAAAAGGGTCATTGTCAGGGTTGCCCAGATGAGAAAAATTACGGTTGGAGACAAAGTGGCCGGTCGACACGGAAATAAGGGAGTGATTGCCAAGATAATGCCGGTGGCCGACATGCCTTATCTTGCCGACGGCACCCCCGTCGACATTATTATCTCTCCCCTTTCGGTTCTGGCCCGAATGAACTTGGGACAACTCCTTGAGTGCCACCTCGGTTGGGCCCTTGCCCAAAAAGGGCAAAGGGCGGCCTTGCCCGTTTTCGACAAAATAGACGAAAGTGTCATCAATAAGGAACTTTCAAGCGCCGGCCTTCCGACTAGCGGCAAAACCAGGCTTTATGACGGAAGGACGGGGGAGCCTTTTAAAGAAGACACGGTAGTCGGAATAGGCTATACGATGAAGTTGACCCACATGGTTGAGGATAAAACCCACGCCCGTTCAACCGGTCCTTATTCCCTGGTTACCCAACAGCCTCTCGGAGGAAAAGCCCAAATGGGTGGGCAGCGTCTTGGGGAAATGGAGGTTTGGGGACTTGAGGCCCACCGGGCCGCCTATGTTTTACAGGAAATGCTGACGATTAAGTCCGACGACATTCTCGGCCGCGCCCGGGCTTTTGAGGCGATTGTCAAGGGAACCGATATTCCCGAAGCCACGGTCCCGGAGAGTTTTAAGGTTCTGGTGAGAGAGCTGAATTCCCTCGGTCTTTCCATCGACGCCAAGGGGGCCGTTATCACCAAAGAAGAGGACATTTCGGCCGAAGGAGCAGAGCTTGCCGCCGCGGCCGGCGCCGAAGTTGTGGCCACCCCCGAACTGCTTAACCCGGAAGGGCCGATGGAAATAGAAGAGGTCAAGGAGGACTCGGTCTAAAATGGAACCGTTATCAGATTTAAGAACCCTGGCGGATTTTAAAAGCCTTTTAATTAGGCTTGCCTCGCCTGAAGATATCAGGCAATGGTCTCGTGGGGAAGTGACCAAGCCGGAAACAATCAACTATCGAACCTTAAAGCCGGAAAAAGACGGACTTTTTGACGAAAGAATCTTCGGCCCCACCAAGGACTGGGAATGTTACTGTGGGAAGTATAAGAGAATTAGATATAAGGGAGTGGTTTGTGATAAGTGTGGTGTCGAGGTAACCCAAAGTAGAGTTAGGCGCGAAAGAATGGGCCATATTACTCTGGCCACCCCGGTTGTCCACGTCTGGTTCTTTAAAGGAGCCCCATCTAAAATCTCACTTCTTTTGGGAATAGCGCCGAGGGCAATTGAGCAAGTAATTTATTTTGCCCGATACTTGGTTATTGAAGTTGACGAAAAAGGTAGAAAAGAGGCTGTCAAAAACCTTGAAAAAGCCAGGGATGAGAGGCTCAAAGAGATTTCCTCGGCCTTTAACGAGAGAAAAGACTCTTTGAAATCCGAGGCCGACGCAGCCAAGGAAAAAATCGAAGGAAAAATTAAAGACAGAGAACAATCGGCGCTGGCCCTTTCCGAGGTGGACCTTGACTTTAGGAAAAAAGAAACGGCCATTACCGAGGAGGAAAGGGGTACGGGGGAAAAGACCAGCCAGCTTTTTGATAACCTTGCTTCTCTGGTCAGGGCGATCAAGCCCCTAAGCGTTCTTTCCGAGGAAGAGTACGACGAACTGTCGGTCCACGGAGCGGTTGAGTTTATGGTGACCAAGATGGGGGCGGACGCTGTTCTTTTAGCCATAGAAAAAATTAATTTAGAGGAGTTGGCCGCGGCCTTGAGGTCCGAGATAGTGGAACTCAAGGGTTCTTCCCCCCGCTATGTCAAAGTTGCCAAGAGACTAAAGCTGGTCGATGGGCTGAGGCGGGCCAAAATCGACTCCTCTTGGATGGTTCTTAAGGTTCTCCCCGTTCTTCCTCCGGACCTAAGACCCATGGTTCAGCTTTCCGGGGGACGATTTGCGACCAGCGACTTAAACGACCTTTATCGAAGGGTGATTAATAGAAACAATCGCTTAAAGCACTTAATTGACCTTGGGGCACCGGAGATAATCCTTCGAAACGAGAAAAGAATGCTCCAGGAGGCGGTGGATTCACTCATCGACGCTTCGCAAAGAAAAGCGGTTAGGCGTGGACGGGGCAGACAAACTTTGAGGTCCCTTTCCGACATGCTTCGAGGAAAACAGGGAAGGTTTAGACAAAACCTTCTGGGTAAGCGCGTTGATTATTCGGGAAGAAGCGTCATTATCGTTGGACCCGAACTTTCCCTAACCCAGTGCGGACTGCCTAAGGAAATGGCTCTGGAGATGTTCAAGCCCTTTGTCCTCAAGGAAATGATTGCCAGGGGAATCGCCCCCAACGTCAAAAGTGCCAAAAACATGTTAGAGCGAAGACCGCCCGAGGTTTTTGATATCTTGGAGGAAATTACCAAAAACCATCCGGTCCTTCTCAATCGAGCCCCGACCCTTCACAAGCTTTCGATTCAGGCGTTTTATCCGGTTTTGATTGAGGGTAGTGCCATCAGGATTCACCCCGCAGTTTGTTCAGGTTTTGGTGCCGACTTTGACGGAGACCAAATGGCGGTTCATGTCCCTCTTTCTCAAAAAGCAATCGACGAAGCCAAAAACTTGATGTTACCGGTCCATAATCTTCTCAGGCCCGCGGACGGCTCGCCAATTGCCACTCCAGCAGCAAAAGAGATGGCCCTGGGTGTCTATTATCTGACCAGCGAAGATACGAGAATTACCCCGAGTGAGAGTATTTTTTCCGATAAGTCAGAAGTCATTTTTGCCTATCAGGCGGGCAAAGTAGAACTGAGGCAGAAAATTACGGTTAGAGTCGAGAAAAAACTGGTCGAAACAACGGTCGGCCGAATACTTTTCAACGAGGTTTTACCGGAAGGATTTGACTTTGTCAATGAGTCGGTAAACTCCCCCGTCATCAAGAAAATCTTTACCCAGGCTTATGCAACCGTCGAGAAAGACAGGGTGGTGATGATGGTCGACGCCATCAAAAATCTCGGCTTTTTCGGAGGAACGATTTCGGGCATCTCTTTCGGCATGAGTGACGCCCAGATATTACCCGAGAAGAAAACGATTCTTAAAGATGCCGAGGCAAGAATCAAAGAGATCGAAGCTAATCTTGCCCAGGGACTGATTACGGCCGAGGAAAAAAGAAGACTCTCACAGGAGATCTGGATTGAGGCCACCGAAGACTTAGCCGATAAGACTTGGGAGTCGATGGATGTCAATTCTTCAATCAGAGTCATCATTGACGCTAAAGCAGGCAGGGTTTCCAGGGACCAGGTCAAACAACTGGTGGCCATCCGAGGTCTGGTCGTCGACCCGCTTGGAAAAATTGTCGAGCTGCCCGTCAAAGGAAACTTTAAAGAGGGACTTTCGGTTTTTGAGTACGTCACTTCCTCTCGAGGTTCAAGAAAGGGATTAACCGACACCGCCATTAAAACCGCCGATGCAGGGTACTTAACCAGAAGGCTGGTCGACGTTGCCCACGACGTCATCATTAGATTGACGGATTGTGGGGCAAAAGAGGGCTTGACAATTAAAAGGTCTATTAGACCCGTTGTCTTTTCGGCCAGAATTTTCGGAAGGGTTGCGGCAGAAGATATTATCTCTCCGAAAACAAAGAAAACGATAGTGGCTAAAGGAGAGCTTATCGATGAAGCAAAAGCGGCCCAAATCGAGAAAGAAGAGGTCCCGGAGGTGGCCATTCGTTCTCCCTTAACCTGTCAGGCCAGATACGGAATGTGTGCTACTTGTTACGGGTGGGACCTCTCAAATAAAAAGATGGTTGAGATTGGCACTCCGGTTGGGGTAGTTGCAGCTCAATCGATCGGAGAACCAGGGACACAGCTAACTTTGAGGACCAAACACATGGGAGGAATTGTCGGACTCGACGTTACCCGGGGACTTCCCCGCGTTGAGGAGATTTTTGAAGCCAGAGTACCCAAGATTCTTTCGCCCTTAGCAGAAATTTCAGGCAAGGTGACCGTGGCCGAAACCGAAGAGGGTTGGAGAGTAATCATTACCTCGGTCAACCTCAAGCCCAAAGAAGAAAGGGCTTATCTGATTCCCAAAACGATAAAACTTTCCGTGACTGACGGGCAACTGGTTGATTCTGGAACCCAGCTCGCGGCCGGGTCACTTGATATGAAAGAAATACTGACAATCAGAGGTTTAAGAAGCGCCCAGGAATACCTCGTCAATGAAATTCAAGCGGTTTACGAGAGTCAGGGAATTCCCATCAATGACAGGCACTTCGAGGTCATTGCCAGAAAGATGAGTGACGAAGTCAGAATAGTTACTCCGGGAGACACGAAATTTTTGCCGGGGGACCTTGTTGATAAAGCTTCATTCGAGGAAGAAAACGAGAAAATTTTGGCGGCCGGAGGTGAACCCGCCAGCGGTCAGCAGGTCATCCTAGGAATAACCAGGAGATCACTTTATACGGAAAGCTGGCTTTCTGCCTCAAGCTTCGAGCAGACTACGGATGTTCTAACAGATGCGGCCCTTCAAGGAAAGGAAGATAGGCTGGTGGGCCTAAAGGAGAATGTCATCATCGGCAGACTAATTCCTGTTACCCCGGAGCGAGCCGTCTTGCCGCAGGAGCCAACTTCGTTGTAAAATACCCCGACAATGCCTACAGTTTCTCAACTAATTAGAAAAAGAAGGAAAGGGGTTCGCAAGAAAACCAAAACAGCCGGGTTAAGGCGTTGGTTTAGCGCCAAAGACCGGCGTTTCGGAGAAGCAGCCTCTCCCTTTAAACGTGGGGTGGTCCTGGCCGTCCGAACGATGACGCCTAAAAAGCCGAACTCGGCTCTCAGAAAAGTGGCCAGAGTGAGACTCTCAAATAAGCAGGAAGTGACCGCCTATATCCCGGGAGAAGGCCATGAACTGGCCGAGCATTCAATTGTTCTTATTCGTGGGGGAAGAGTCCAAGACTTGCCCGGAGTCAAATATCACGTCGTCAGAGGTAAATACGACACAACCGGCGTCGTGGGCAGGCAGTCCTCAAGAAGTAGGTATGGTAGTAAGAAAGGAGGGGCACCCAAGTCGGCTCCGGCGCCAGTGGCTCCGGCTCCCGAAACCCCGCAAGAATAAATGGCCAGAAAAGGTGCAACCAAAATAAGAGAAGTCGCCCCGGACCCGATTTATGGGAACAGGGTTGTCTCAAAACTGATCAATCGGTCAATGTTTGATGGGAAAAAGTCGGTTGCCCAGAAAGAAATTTATACCGCCTTTGAAATTATTAAAGAAAAAAGCGGGGAAGACCCCGAAAAAGTTTTCGAGGGGGCTCTAGAGAATATCAAACCGACCATGGAGGTCAGACCCCGAAGAGTCGGCGGCGCCGCCTATCAGGTTCCAATTAGCGTTCGGGGGCCAAGAAGGGAATCATTAGGAATCAGGTGGCTGATTGGTGCCACCAGAGCCCGTTCCAACTCCGAGTATCACACCTATGCGGAGAAATTAGCCGCCGAAATTATGGACGCGGCCAAAGGTGAAGGGGCGGCCGTTAAGAAAAGACAAGAGGTAGAAAGATTGGCAGAAGCGAACAGGGCTTTTTCTCATTTTCGCTGGTAGGCCTATAGTGAATATGTAGGTGGATTCTCTTTTCTATCCAAGCGGGATAAAATTTCTTCAAACAGAGGATCGTGCCCGGCGAAGGCTACGCTAAGGCGGGATTTCTCAGTTCCAACAAAATCGGTATCTGCACCCCCCACCCAGTTTTGTGCATGATCATAAAACATTTGAGGGTTGCCCAAATCTCTGACCATTCTTAAGCCTTCGGGAGTTGTCCCTTCTTTTAGTCTAAATATAGCAATATTTGTGTACAATGTTTGGTCTCCGTCTTCAGAGATGAAACCACCCCAACTCTTTGACATTACGGCGTAGGCTAAATCTTCCCCCTTCAAGACGAAAAAGTCCGTATTAATACCACGGTCGAGACTTGAAGCTTTAATTAATAAAGCCGGCTTAATTGTCACGTGCTGGGTTCCGTCGGGGTCTTCGGTTCTGGCAACTTCCGCGTCAAATTTAACTTCAAATATCTCAAGGCCGAGCTTTTCTGCGGCTTCTTCAATTAGAGTTTTAAAACTTTGGGGGCTGTTAGATATTTCAATCCTTTCGGGGGTTGTGGTTCTTTGTTCGCTCATATTAAGATGGCCAATTAAAGCTTAAAGTTTATTTGCTGTCAAGTGTCACCATTGATTTAACACCTGTTGACTGGCAAAATCCTTAGAGAAAGCGCATATATCATCCGATAACGAAGTGGGAATAAGCGTACCCGATAAGTTCTTGCTCGACAAGCTTCATTTCCGCGAACAGCCTTTCCTCATCTCCCACTGGTTCGTCGGGCCTTAATTCGAGTTGATCTCTTACCGTATTTTCAGTCGGCCCAAAATGTTTCGGAAGAATTCTTTTCAGATGGAGTACTTCCTTTAAAAAAGCCGCCCACTGGCTTCCTTCTGAGTCGCTAGCGACTTTATTTTTAGAGAGTACTCCTATCTGTTGGGCAAGGGCATGAAGACAATCTGGTATCCCATGATATTCTACCGGTTCGCGACTGTTTCTTAATACGACTTCAGAGCCCGACGCATCTTTTCCAATTAGAATGGTAGGGAGAACTTTTGTTCTGGCCGGAGAGATAACGAAAGATACCCCCATACCTGAAACATGGAATTGTTCCGGGTCCGTTTGCACGATACTCATCGATACTCCCTTACCATCTAATGTTGGGATACCAAAGAACTTTTCAGCAAGCACAAATTCTCTAAATTGCCGAAAGTCATACCCCGGCCAATCATGGAAGTCCCAACCACTACCCTCAGGTTCGGCACCCGCCAGATAATTAGGGTCAGACATGACATTATTTAAAACATCAATAAAAATAGGAGGTTCAGTTGTGGTACGCTCGTGGTTGCTCATTACAGCGGGATTATACACCTTCAAAAGAGGCAATGCCGACTTTACGCGGATAAGTTTTAGGGGCTTACGTTTTCCGCAAGCTCATTAAGGGCCACTTCTATTCTATTTATCCAATAGTCGTCAACTGCGCCATAATGTGCCCAATGCAAGGATTCATCATCTTGATAAGAGATTTTCGCTTGGCGGTCCAGTTTTTGCGGAGAGCCTGATAATGACAGACCCCAACTTGCTACGGTTAGGGATTCCAGTCTGTCATTGTCCCAGACGGCGCTAAGTTCAAATATCTCCATTCCAGACTGAACCATAATATGGGGGATGCCCATGTAGTGTGGAGTGGTTTTTTCAAGAAAATCCTGAGCGGTTTTCCAAAGACCTTTTATCCTCTCGGTACTGACGCTGCCCTTTAATTCGTCGCCTTCTTTAGAAGGAGTTGCCATTCTGAGCGATATTAAATACCCCAATTACCCCATTGTCAACAACCTTATATTGATTTAAAAGACGCCCGCTGTTACAATTTCTTGCTGCTTCCTAATTGGAAGCGGTTTTTTGTGCGATAATAAATCTATGGCAGAAGTAGCAAGAAAAAAATCGGCGATGGTAGTAACGGTTACCAAAGACCGCGATGTTCCCTTGGAAAAAATCCGAAATATCGGTATCATTGCCCACATCGACGCGGGGAAGACGACCACGACCGAGAGAGTTCTTTTTGAAACCGGAAAAACTTATAAACAAGGCTCGGTTGACGAAGGCACGACCGTCACCGACTGGATGGCCCAAGAGAGGGAGCGAGGAATTACCATTGTTTCGGCTGCGATTACGACCTTCTGGGATTTACAAACAGCTTCTGCCATCGAAAACGGCCACTACCGGGTTAATATCATCGATACTCCGGGACACATCGACTTCACGGCCGAAGTTGAAAGAAGTTTGCGGGTTTTGGACGGAGCCGTTATGGTTTTTGACGGCCGAACCGGGGTTGAGAGTCAATCCGAAACAGTCTGGCACCAGGCGGATAGATATAAAGTCCCGAGAATTTGCGTTCTCAATAAGCTAAATCTAATCGGCGCCGACTTTGAAGGTTCAATTAAATCCATCCACGAGAGACTTGGTGCAAATGCGGCTCCGGTTACCATCCCCATAGGAGTCGAGCACGCCCATACGGGAGTGGTTGATCTTATCAAAATGAAAGCCCTTACCTATAAGGCGGTTGAGGACAACAAACTCACCGAAGAGGAAATTCCGGCCGAGATACTCGATGATGCCAAAAGGTATAGAAAAGAACTGATCGAGAAAGTTTCCGAATATGACGACGAAGCGCTGGCAAAATACTTGGAAGGCCAGGAGCCGACCGAAATTGAGCTCAAAAGGGCAATCAGAAAGGGAGTAATTGCGGGCAAATTCTTCCCGATTTTTGGAGGAGACAATCGGACAGTCGAGGTTCAACTTCTACTGACGGGAGTCGTTGAGTATCTTCCTTCTCCTTTGGACTTACCTGCTGTTGAGGGGGTTAATCCCAAAACTGGAGAAAAAGAAACCCGTGAGAGGAAAAACGAAGCTCCTTTCTCTGCCTTGGCATTCAAAGTTACGACGGATCCGCACGTAGGCCGTCTTGTCTATCTTAGGATTTACTCGGGAAAGATTTCCTCCGGGCAGGTTGCTTTAAATAGCACCAAACAAAACCAGGAAAGGATTGGAAAACTTGTTCTTCTGCACGCGGACCAAAGAGAGCTTATTGATAGTGCTTTTGCTGGAGAAATAGTGGCCGCTGTGGGAATTAAAGATACAACTACGGGAGACACAATCTGCGATCCCGGGCACCCGATCTTACTTGAGTCAATTTCCTTTCCTGAGCCGGTTATTTCTTTGGCAATAGAACCCGCCACGAAGAGCGACCAGGAAAAAATGGGAATGGCACTAGGGAAACTTTCGGACGAGGACCCAACCTTTAGAATCAAGTCGAATCCTGAAACGGGGCAGACGATTATTTCCGGAATGGGAGAGCTTCAGTTGGAAGTCTTGGTAGACAGAATGAGGCGAGAATTTAATGTCGAAGCCGCTACCGGTGCCCCCCAGGTTGCTTATAAGGAAACGGTTAAAAAGATGGCCGAAGGAGAAGGAAAATATATCAGACAAACCGGAGGCCGGGGACAATACGGACACTGTTTTCTTAGAATTGAACCCCTGGGCCGGGGTGAAGGATTTGAATTCAAAAGCGAGATTAAAGGAGGGGCAATTCCTTCAGAGTTTATTTCGCCCATCGAAAAAGGAGTCAAAGAAAAAATGGAAAACGGGATTTTGGCTGGATACCCCATGGTTGATATAAAAGTGGTTGTTTACGATGGGTCCTTCCACGACGTCGATTCATCGGAGATTGCCTTTAAAATTGCCGGGTCCCTAGCCGTTGAGGAGGCCGCCAGAAGAGCCGATATGGTCCTACTTGAGCCGATTATGAAGGTTGAGGTCGCTACCCCGGAGGAGTTTATGGGGGACGTTATCGGAGACCTTTCGTCCAAAAGAGCCCAAATTTTAGGCACGGAAAAGCGTGGCCAGATGACCGTCATCAATGCCATGGCGCCATTGGCGGAATTGGCCGGATACGCGACCAAGCTTCGCTCGATTTCCCAAGGAAGGGCGGGTTTTTACATGGAGCCTTCTCACTACGAGGAAGTCCCCAAGAATATTACCGAAGCAATTGTGGCCAAGAGCGGAAAAGTGACCATGGGGCACCGTTCTTAAGTAATTTTAAATTAGCCCTTGACACACTATTTTGCTCGAACTTATAATACGGTCACTAGGGCTTTATGCCCTTTTTCGTTTGTAATAAGACCGAAAGTAAGGTAAAATAATCAATATGGCAGGCGAAGCAAAAGCAAAATTCGATAGAACAAAACCGCACGTAAATGTCGGCACCATCGGTCACGTTGACCACGGAAAAACGACATTGACTGCGGCTATCACCACCGTTCTGGCGAAGCACGTTAAAGGTGGAACAAACCGCGCCTACAAATTTGACGAAATTGACAACGCTCCGGAAGAGAAAGAAAGAGGCGTGACGATTAATATTACCCACGTCGAATACGAAACGGAGAAGCGGCACTACGCCCACATCGACGCTCCGGGACACGCCGACTACATCAAGAACATGATTACGGGTGCGGCTCAGATGGACGGAGCGATTTTGGTTGTTTCAGCCGCCGATGGAAAAATGCCCCAAACTTCAGAACACGTCATTTTGGCCAGACAAGTCAACGTTCCGGCGATTATTGTCTTTTTAAATAAAGTCGATACAGTCGATGACCCCGAAATTGTTGAACTGGTTGAACAGGAAATTAGAGAGCTTCTCAAGAAATACGAATACCCGGGAGACGAAGTTCCGGTCATCAAAGGGTCGGCCCTGAAAGCCTTGGAAGGCGATACCGAAGCTGAAAAGCAAATCCTTGAGCTGATGAAGGCCGTCGACGAATATATTCCCGAGCCGGTCAGAGATACCGAAAAGCCTTTCCTGATGCCGATCGAGGACGTCTTCGCCATTAAGGGCCGAGGAACGGTCGTCACCGGTAGGGTCGAGCGGGGAAAATTGAAAGTTAATGAGGAAATTGAAATGGTCGGACTTAAGGACACCAAAAAGACGGTCGTCACCGGTCTTGAAATGTTTAGAAAAACCCTGGATGAAACAATCGCCGGAGACAATGTCGGGGTCCTTCTAAGAGGAGTCGAAAAAGACGACGTTGAGCGCGGCCAGGTTCTGGCCAAGCCCGGTTCAATTACGCCCCACACCGAATTTGAAGCCGAAGTTTACATTCTTTCCAAAGAGGAAGGCGGACGACACACGCCTTTCTTTACCGGTTATAAACCCCAATTCTTTGTCAGAACGGCCGACGTCACCGGCGACGTGACCCTTCCAACCGGAATTGAAATGGTCATGCCCGGCGACAATGCCAAAATGAAGGTCAAACTTATCCAGGCGGTTGCCATGGAAGAAGGTTCAAGATTCGCCATCAGAGAAGGTGGCCAAACTGTTGGTGCAGGAGTTATCACCAAAGTAATAGCGTAATACTAATTAGCTCTTTTACGGGC
>Ga0156621_108_pt1 | contig 16092 bp, 16 predicted proteins | sample RifOxyC1_FD_110695 | JGI IMG/M metagenome (GOLD analysis project Ga0156621, IMG submission 110695) | Candidatus Woesebacteria bacterium RIFOXYC1_FULL_46_16
AAATGTTTACCGGACCTTTTGATACGAGGATGCTTAAAAAGGCAATCATTGACAACCGTATAACACTGTAATACAATATGACTAGAATAAAGGTCGAACAGCTAATATTTGATATGTGGAATATAGCCCATATCAAAAAGCACGACGTTAAACCGGAAGAAATTATCGAAGCTGGAAAAAATCTCATTTATCACAGACGTACTTACGAGAGCAGATATTTAGCAATCGGCAGGAGCGAAAAGAGATTAATCACTTTAACACTTAAACGAAAGAAATCAGGAAGTTACTATCTAATTACTGCAAGAGACTCTAGTAAGAAGGAAAGGAACAAAGTGTATGAAAAAGAAGATAAAAAGTAGAATACCTAAATTTAAAAGTCTCGACGAAGAGGCAAAATTTTGGGATACACACTCTATAACAGACTTTGAAGACGAGACAGAAGATGTGGAAATAGTCTGGGAAGTAGAAAAGCCCAGGGACGAAACTTTGGTTTTGCGCGTTCAAAAAAACTTAAAAGAGAAACTTAAAAAGGAGGCTAGAAAAAAGGGCCTAAACGCCTCAACCCTGGCCCGTATGTGGTTAATGGAAAAACTTCAAGCTTCCAGATGAAAATTGATATCTTAACCCTTTTCCCCAAAATGTTTACCGGACCTTTTGAGGAATCGATTGTCAAACGGGCAATGGATAAAGGGCTCGTTGAAATAAAAATTCATGACTTAAGGGCTTGGGGCGAGGGAGAGAGGAGAACGGTTGACGACCGATCCTACGGTGGCGGTGTGGGCATGATTTTGAGGGTTGATATCATCGAAAAAGCAGTCTCCGAGCTGAAGAAAGGCAATCAGAGTACAAAAGTTATTCTTCTTGACGCCACGGGTAAAAAGTTTACCCAAAGTATGGCTAGGGAGCTTAGCCGGGCCGAACACCTGATTTTGATTGCCGGGCACTACGAAGGCTTTGACCATCGGGTCCAAGAACATTTGGTCGATGAAGTTATTTCAATCGGAGATTATATCTTAACCGGAGGGGAAATTCCGGCCATGGTTGTTACCGACGCCGTCGTCAGACTCCTCCCGGGAGTCTTAGAGAAGAAAGAAGCGACTGACCTTGAATCTTTCTCGGAAAAACTCCTTGAATATCCCCAATATACCAGGCCGGAAAATTATAAGGGTTGGAAAGTACCGGAGGTCTTACTTTCGGGAAATCACAAGGAAATTGAAAGGTGGAGAAAAGAAATGGCCCTCAAAAAGACAAAAAAGGTTAGGCCGGACCTCCTTTGAACTGACTGACGAATTCATCAACCGCCTCTTTCCAGGTCATAAGAGTAATCCCCAACTCTTTTCTGGTTTTTTCATTCGCCAGTCCCCCGAGTCGCGACCTTGGCGGGCGACCCGGAACCTTAAGAGATTCTTTCATCGAACCTTCTTTAACCACCCCTTTTGCCCCCCTGGCCTTTTCCAAGAGATAACTCGCGAACTCGAAAGGAGTGGTCAAATCGCGGCTGGCAATATGATAAATCCCCACTTTTTTCTCCTCTAAAAGTAAATAGATAATTTTCGCGGCCTCGTCGATAAAGGTCGGAGTTATTTTTTGGTCCGAAAACATGGGGTAAAGACCGCCTTCGTCATAAAGCGATAAAATCTTGCGGGCAAAGTCTAATTTACCGGCAAACTGGGCTCGATAGGGATATGAAATTCTGACGATTGAAGCATTTTTATTTACTTGCCTGACTCTTTTCTCCCCGACGAGTTTTGTCCAACCGTACCAGGTTAGCTCTTCCGGCTTTTCGGTAAGCCTTGCGTCTTCGGGATAAGGACCGGGATTTTCTTCCGTCCCCGGAAAAACAAAGTCCGTTGAGATATGAATAAAATATTTGTCGAGGGCTTTTGTGGCTTCCGCCAAGTTTTGGGCACCGACGGCATTGACCAGGTAGACGACTCCCTTCTCGTTGCCTTTTTCTTTCTCCGCCCCGTCGACGTCGGTGAAAGCGGCAAAATTTATAACCGAATGAAACTCGTTTTTATAAGTTTCGAAATAGAGCTCGACCGCTTTTTTATTGGTAATATCTAATTCCTCAGATTTGGGCGTAATGGTCGGGGTCTCTTTGTGGTAGAGGTCGGTAAACCTTGAGCCGACCAGCCCGTCCGCTCCAAAAACCAGAATTTTATCGTTCATCTTTATTTAAACTTTTCGGGGAAGAGGTCTCTTAATCTCGGATTTACCTTATCCCTTTCGGAAATTATCGGGTCTTTGACGGGCCACTTGATAGCCAGGTCCGGGTCGTCCCAGGCAATGCCCCTGGCTTTTTTGTCGTCCCAATACTCGTCAATCAGATAAAGATAGTGAAGTGGCTCCTTCCCGGCCGCACAAATGGAATTGCCCATCCCTTTGGGCAAGAAAATGGCCATCTGGGTCGAATCGTCTTTGGCATTATCGATGACGAAAGTTTCGACCTTGCCAAAAGTTGGGCTGTCGGGCCGAACGTCCGCAATGGGCGCAAAAAGAGTCCCGGCTACGGGGTAGATCAGTTTGTTCCAGTTTTCGGTATGGATGGCCCTAATGACTCCGGGAAGGCTCATCGAGTGGCTCCATTGAACGGGGTTAAATTTGATTCCCGAAGCCTCTTCCAGCTCATTTAACCTGAAGACTTCGTGGAAAAAACCCCTAAAGTCCCGATAAATTGGGCGCTCGATAATTAAGACGCCGGGAATTGAAGTGGTCTTGATATATTCGGAGGTTTTTTTACTCATAGATTAGGAAGTGTCTTACGCTATTATAACCTAGAAAAGCTTGATATTGGAGATGCCCCCAAGGGTCAGTCTGGTTAAGGCCGCCAGGAAGTAAGAATCGTCAACTTTATTGACCAGCTCGGACAATCTTTCAACCGGCCAAAGGGCGACGTCTTCTTCAAAATCATAAGCCTCACCCACCCTAATTGGCGGAAAGATCTTTTCAGAAACATCCAGGGTTATTGCATAAATGAGCGGGTGGTTGTTGGTCATACCGGCATCGGGCATGATACGACCAAGGTTGACTATCTCGCCAATTTTGGTCGATTCACTTTTAACGTCAATCCCCAAATCTTCATTGAGCTTTCTTAAAATCAGCTCAAAAACGGATTCGTTAAGTCTGGGAAATCCTCCCGCCAGACCATAGACTCTGTCCCCCATGGGAAATCGGTTATCCTTCAAAAGAGCCAGATGTGAAATCTTCCCTTTTTGCCTGATAAGAACCAGAAACCGAACTCCGGATTTGGGTCCCACTCCCCATGAATAAATCGCCTCGGCCCATTTTTCTCCCGCACTCGTTTCCACCTCAAACCAGGCGGCGATACCGTAAATCGGGTATTTCTTGGGAGCATATTCCAACTTGATTAGCTTCAATTGTTTCTCATCCCCAATGACATCCGGACGGTTGGCCAAGTCCTCAACAAATCCAGCGGCTCGATGATTTTTCGCCAGCGCCAATAATTCTTTTCTCTTGGAAAGTTCCGTCTTTAAATACCATTTCTTAGTTTTAAGTTTGTTTTTAATAAGATTAAACCTTCTCTTGTTTTCCTCGGTCAAAAGCTTTTCCGTGAGAACTATTTTGGCTCTGTCGTCTTTTGCAATCGTCTCTTCGGGATTAAAAGAAAGTTTTGTTTTACCGACTTCGCGGTCCAAGCTCATATAAGCAAAAACGTTATTGTCTCCATTTGAAATTAAGGCTCTTCTTTGAAGAAGCGGCCTCCACCAATCCTCATTCTTTTTGTACCAGCCGATGGTCTCTTTCAGTCCGTCGTCGAATTTGTCTCTTGAAACTTCCGGCTTCCAACCAAGGTCTTCAATTATTTTGGTCGCATCAATGGCGTAGCGTCTGTCATTTGAATGTCTGTCGGGAACGTATTTAATCCAACTAGCGTCTTTGCCGGATAAATAAACTATTCTTTCAGCTACATAAGCGTTGGGCCGATCGTTTTCCGCCCCAATCAAATAAGTTTCTCCGGGCTTGCCTTTTTGAAGAATTAAATCAACAGCCCTGGCGTGGTCGTCGGTATGAATCCAGTCTCGAACGTGTCGTCCATCCCCATGAACCGGGGCCTTATAACCGTCAATAAGATTGGTGACCAAAAGAGGAACATATTTTTCGGGAAATTGATAAGGGCCATAATTATTTGAACAATTTGAAATTGTAATAAACATTCCCGTTTCTTTGTAAAAATCCCTTACAACCCTATCAGCTTCAGCTTTCGAGATAGCGTAAGGATTGTCAGGTCTTGGAGCATAAGGTGTCTTTTCAGTGAAGCGCTCCTTAGAGTCAAGGGGGAGTTCGCCCATCACTTCATCAGTACTGATATGATGGAAACGAGGAACTTTTGCCTTTTGGGCCTCTTCAAGTAGGATTTTAGTTCCTTCTACGTTTGTTCTCCAAAAACTGCCGGGGTCAAAAACACTCCTGTCAGCATGCGTTTCAGCCGCATAGTGGACAATCGCATCAACCCCTTTTAAGGCCGGGCGAAGATGCCCTCGATTGGTGATATCCCCCTTGATGAACTCAATTTTCTTCCCAAGTGAACGAAGATTTTCGTAGTTTCCAGCGTAAGTTAATGCGTCCAAAACCCTGATTTTGTCTTTGGGGTGATGCCTGAGCCAGTAGTGGACGAAATTGGAACCGATAAACCCGGCTCCGCCCGTAATTAATACTTTCATTTTATTGGCAAGTTCTAATTATACCCCAGAGGTTCAATCTATTCAACATTATGGGTTATAATTAAGTGTGTTTGTCGGCCACAGAAGAGGCTCCCCATGATTCCGGCTTGGTTTTGGCTTTAAAGCCGTTGCCGTTGACCATGCCGACGACTTCCCTAATCATCTCCCTGGTTGGCCCCAGGGGTCCGACGTCGATGTGAATTTCGAAATCATATTTCGCGGGGGTAATCTTTTTTCTGATATCGGGGACCAAGTCTTGAGCAACCTCCAGGCTCATGGCCGTTTCCGTATAGATTTTATCCCGCAAAACCGGAACCTTGACGTCTTTTTTGACTTTCTTCCAGAAGTACCTGGCCCCGCGGCCGGCCCGGTGGACAATGATGGCCGTCACGAAATCGATCTCGGCGTGGCCGTTGATGCTTCTGGTTTGGGAGTCGGTGCCGATGACCAGTCGATAAAAACTACCGGGCTCTTCGTTGACGAATCCTTCGATCTCCGAAATCATTTCAGGCACGGAAAGCTCACCCACCGTGGGGCTAATAAATCGAGTGTCTTCGGCAATCATAGGCCTAAATTATACTCCTTTAGCCTTATTTTAGGCAAACCCTAGACTTTAGGCAGTCTTGGGCTTATAATTTTCACTACCTGCCGATTTTTTCATGAAAAAGGCCGACAAAATCAGAAAAGTGGTCATTGCCGCCGCCGGCTATGGAACCCGCTTCCTTCCCGCCACCAAGAACCAGCCCAAGGAGATGCTGCCGATTATCGATAAGCCGATTATTCAGTATCTGGTCGAAGAGGCGGTTGAGGCAGGCATCGAAGACGTCATTTTGGTCACCCGCTCGGGGCAATCGGCGATCGAAAACCACTTTGATACCAACTTCGAACTTGAGCACTTTTTGGAGCATAACGGCAAAGAGGAGCTTCTCGGTAAGGTCAGAACCATTTCAAGAATGGCCAATTATGTCTACGTCAGGCAGCACAAATACCTGCCTTACGGAAACGGCAGCCCCCTTTTGACCGTCAAGGACTTAATCGGCAAAAACGAACGGTTTATTTATATGTTTGGCGACGACCTGGTTTCTTCCAAGACCCCCTGTACCAAACAAATCATGGATTATTCGGACAAAAGAGGCAATAGCGTCACGGTCGCGGTCCAGGAAGTCCCCCAAGCAGAGGTTTCCCGTTACGGGATCTATAAACTGGCCCCAGGCTCCAAAGACAGGGTCCTCGACGCCGTTGAAAAACCCGACCCAAAGAGCGCCCCCTCAAGACTGGCCCAGTTCGGCAGATTCGTTTTAAACCACCAAATCATCGACATCCTTCAGGAGAAATACGAAAAAAACGATCTAGGCAAGGACGAGGAACTTTGGCTTATCGACGCCATCATCGAGTACGCCAAGAAAAACCCCGTTTACGCCGCCAAAATCAAAGGCGAGTGGATGACCACCGGCGACCCGTTAAGATACATGAAGACCCAGGTCCGCTACGCCCTAGAGAGAAAAGACATTGGTCAAGACTTCGCCGAATTCCTCAAATCCCTCAGGTCCTGAACATCAAAGAGAAAACGATAACCAGCCCCAAGGCGGCCACCAGCAAATATTCGATAAAAACCGACAAATGCAGGTCTCGGTGGATTGAGTGGTGAACCGTCCCCCAAGCGACATAGGCGATGGCCACGGCGACGGCCACGGCCGCCTGGAATGCCCGGTCGTAGGAAAAAAGGTAAAAGGCTAAGGCGCCAAGAAAAAGAACCCCGAATAAAGCGAAGTAATGAGGCAGGTGTTTGGCAAAGTTTTTCATATAATCTGGCCCGCTTTTAAGATCAAGGCAATGGCCAAAATCATCCCCAGAAAAGCCAGGTGGGCAAAGGTTCTTCCCCCGATCCTGACTATCCTTCGCCTGCTGGTGACCACCCCGTCAACAACCAAAACTCCCAAAAGAAGCCCGACCGTCACCAAAGAAATACCCTTGGTACTGCTAAAGGGCGAAATCAGCACCCTCGAAATGGGCGTGGGAGTTGGCGAGAAGAGGGCAACGGCCAGAGGCGCTGCCGTCGGCTGGGGTGTCGCCAAAACGACCGGCTTTGGCGAAGGAGTCACTTTGGCCACCGGAGCAGGCACGGTATCGGCGTAGGTTGCCCCGAAAAATTGAACGACGATGGTCGTGTCAACTCCGGCCAAATCCCCCTCAACCACGCCAATGCCGATTTCTCTGTATTTGGGGGAAAGCATGTTTTCTTTGTGTGAGGGCGAGGCCATCCAGGCATCAACGGCGCTGGCGGCGTTGGAGAAGTCCCGGGCTAAGTTTTCCCCCGCATAGCGATATTTATAGCCGAAATCGATGAAAAACTTCCAGGGTTGGGTACCGTCCGGAGCAACGTGGGCCCAGTAGTCTTTATTCAACATGTCGACCCCCTTGGCCTGGGCCGCCTGAGAAAGAGTTGAATTAAGTTGTAATGGGGCAAGACCGACCGCCACCCTTTTCTCGTTGGTTAAACGGATTACCTCATCGGCAGAAATATTGGCCGCATACCCCAAAATCCTGGGGCCCAATTGGGGCAGGAATGTCAGGATTACCTGGTAAAAAATGAGGAGAGAGGTGACGATGGTCAGGCCCGAGAGATGAAGAATCTTGGCTTTGTGGTTATTACTCTCCCGGGGAAAGAAAAGATGGGCAAGTTTATAAAACAATTTCATCAAATTAATCTTACCCCCTAGCTAATACCGAATCAACAAATTACAAATTGTTGTGGGTTGTCAAAAGTGTTATTCTAAGTTGGCCCCATAAAAGCCAAGAATTAATGAAAAAAACCCTATTTTTTCCTGTTCTGCTTTTGGCTACCATTCTCCTTTCGCTATTAAACATTAAACTCTCACAAAACCTATCAACAGCTCAAGGAACGCTTCCAACAAAACAAAATTCGGAAACAAAGGAAGTTTTGGGTTTGGAGAGCCCAGAGATTTTTATTTCTAAAACCGATGGTGGCTACGGAAAAGGGGCTGTTGTTTCTCTCTCCTCGACCGCCGATCCAGCCTTAATACTTAATACCTATAACATTTCAGGACTAGCCCAGTTTTCTCTTTATAAAGCCTCGGAAGAGGTGCTTATTTCCTATCTTTTGCATGATAAAGACGGAAATACTCTGCAAAAGAGTGTCGATATTTCAAGCTTGGAACTTGTCTCCAAATTCGAACAAGCGATAACTTCTGGCACTGGTGGAACGAAAGTTTCTCTCCCCATTAAGGATGCGCTAGGAATTTGGTTTCTACAAATCAAAATAGACAACTTTACTGAAAATGTTTTTGTAATCCGTTCCAACCTTGGCACTTTGGTAAAAGAGGGAGACAACCAGTTCGTTTTCTGGGTCCAAGATTTCAAAACAAAAAGAAGTGTGGCAAGTGCAAACATAAGACTCTTTTCTTTATTTAACGAGAAGAAAGAAGTTGGAAATGCTACCACCGATACCTCCGGAATTACAAAGGCCTCTCTCGTCCCGGAGACTGATATCGCCATAGTTTCACTTGGAGATGACAAAACCTTAGTTCCGATAAATTTGAGGTATATGAATCTCAACTACTTCTACGCAAGATTTCAACCCAAAAGCCGTCAAACACCATACTTTGTTTTTTCCGACCGACCCGTTTATAAACCGGGGGACACAATTTATTTTAAAGCGATCTTAAGAGACGATGATGACGCCCGCTATTCAATCCCAAAAGGAGTTTTTTCGGTAAAGATTTACGGAGAGTCTGAGCAAGAAAATCCAGTCTTTGAAAAAAAGTTGCAAATATCGAGCGATGGAACAATCTTCGGCGAATTCAAAACCCCAGAAAACATAAGGACCGGATTTTATACTTTACAAGTCAATTCTTCCGAATCTTCCGACCCGTACTTTTCTACGGGTTACATCTATTTTAATATCGAACACTTCAGAAAACCGGAGTACTCAATAGAAGTAAATTCTGATTCAAACGAATACATTGCCGGCAATAAAGCAAAAATTACCATTTCCGGAAATTATTTCTTCGGACAACCTCTTTCAAACCAGAAAATAAAGTACCGGGTGTATTCAGCTGACTTCTTTGAATACGAAGTCTTAACAGAAAGAGCTTTCAATCTCGGCGATAAATACCGCTACGGGGGTTGGTATGGGGATAAAATATCGGAGAGCTCCCTAACCCTAGATAAAGAAGGGAAGGGGGTAATAAATCTTGATACCGCTCTCCCGCAAGAAAAGACGAAAAGCCAAGTTTTTTCAATCGAAGCGGAACTCGACGACGGTTCGGGAAATCCCTCCTTCGCAAGGAAAAATATTCTCGTTTATTCTGGAGAATTCGGAATTTATAAAACCAATTTTTCACGCGCTGGCGCTATCAATAATCCGTTAAATTTAGAATTCGTTCTCTCTCCTTACAAAGAAACTAATGTCTCCTCCGTTAAGTTAACCGCCAAGCCCAGAGTTACAATTTGGACTCCTTACCAAGATCCCAATGAAAAATACCTCAAGTACAATAAGGAGGAAAAGGACCTCCCGGCCATCACGGCCATTACAGATTCGAACGGTAAGGCGACTATGAGTTTCACTCCGACCATCGCCGGTTCCTACACAATTACCGTCCTGGCTCAAGATAAAAAAGGTAATAATATTTCCAAAGAATTCTGGTACTGGGTTAGTAAAGAAGGAGAGTTCTTCAGTTTCGAAGGAGAAGAGGACGGCATCTCTGTTCAAACGGATAAAAACAAGTATTCTCCTGACGAAGTCGCCACCATCACCATAACCTCCAACACCCCCGACAGAGACGTATTTTTGTCTTTCGACCGAGGAAGAGTAAACCGTTATCAAATTGTGAGTTTAAACGGAAAAACAAAAACTATTAAGGAAAAAATCTTGAACACGGATATGCCAAATATTTTTGCCGTTGCATCTAGCTTCTCGAATAAATCTCTGGAGAGTAATAGTAAAAATATAATCGTTTCTGCCGAAAGCCAAAGGCTGGAGACAACTCTTAAGACCGATAAGGACACATATGGACCAGGGGAAACGGTAACTTTAGACGTAGAAACCAAAACTTCAAAGGGCTCCCCCATCTCTGCGAATACGGCTGTGTGGGCGGTAGACAAGGCCATTTTTGAACTCTCCGATAGTAACCTCGGTGACGTATTCGAAACTTTTTGGGCTGAAAGATACAACACAACTTCCGTGGCGAACTCCCTGGAAGGAATCAACACCAATCCGGCTGAAGGAGGTGGTGGGTGTTTTGGGGAAGGGACTAAAGTTCTTATGGCCAACGGAAAAACCAAAAATATTGAGGATATAAAGACGGGAGACTTTGTCCTGACTAGATCGGGAGAAAAAGAAACAAAACTAATCAAAGCAAAAGTTAAAAATGTTCATTCGACAGAGGTCGCTGGGTACCTAATAATAAACGGTAAACTCAAGGTGACGCCCAACCATATTCTTTGGGCGAACGGCGGCTGGAAAAACGCAGGCAGCTTACAGTCTGGCGATATCCTCACAGATTCCGATGGAAAAAGCGAAAAAGTTTTTGCGATTGAGTGGCAAAACGGAACATTTAAGGTCTATAACCTTGAGGTCGATAAATATAATACATATTTTGCCGAAGGAGTTTGGGTTCACAATCAGAAAGGCGGCGTCCGAGAAATTTTCAAAGACACCGCCTACTGGAACCCAAATATCCGAACCGACTCTTCCGGGAAAGCGCAGGTTAGGTTCCAGCTTCCCGACAATCTTACCACCTGGGTTTTGGCTTTAGTGGCCTCAACAACCGACACTGTGGTCGGCCAGACACTCAAGGAAATTGTAGTAAGCAAAGATGTGGTGCTTAGGCCAATCCTTCCGAATATTTTGAGAGAGGGCGATGAAATAGTGCTTTCTGCAATTGTCCAAAACTTTACCGATAAAAAGCACCCCTTTGAAATAGAACTAAAATTTGACTCTGGCGAAGTGGAATCGCCTACAAAAATCTCCGCCGAAATTGAACCTAAAAAATTATCTCAAGTTTATTGGAAAGTAAAACCAAATAAAGAAAATTCCGCTGCAAAACTCACTTTTTCCGCCAGCTCAACAACCAATAAGGAAGTTAGCGACATAATTATTCAGGAAATCCCGGTCTGGAAATTCGGTTTCTTTGAAACCAAAGGACAAGCTGGTTACGGTCCGACGAGTTTTGACATAAATCTTCCGGAAAAAATTGACCCGGGAAAATCGCAAATTACACTTAGTCTCTCTCCAACAATTATCGGCAGTCTTCCTTCCGCAATGAAGTATCTTATTGAGTATCCCTGGGGCTGTGTTGAACAGATTACTAGCCGCTTCGTTCCCGCTGTCGTTGCAAAAAACAACCCCGGTCTTTTCTCTTCCTTCTTAGAAGACAAAAAGATAGACGAGACGATAAGGGGCGGAATTACAAAACTTTATAATCTACAAAAAAACGAAGGAGGTTGGAGCTGGTGGCAACACGGCCAAGCAACTCCTTTTATCACTTCTTATGTGGTTGAATATCTGCTTAAAGCGAGAGAGGTAGGATTTAGTATTGATAATCAGGTTTTGGAAAGAGCCAAAAATTATCTTGAGAACCAGGCTACAAAAAATTCAAAGGAGCAAGAGGTTGCAATAATCTATGGACTCAGCCTCTTGGGGTCGGATAAAGGCAAAACGGTCATCACCGATTTTGACGGGCTTACCCCAGACATTCTCTCTCTGGCGGTAATGGCGAATGCCAGGAACAATGTAACGGACCCCAGCCAGAACGGTCTTTCTAAACTTTTGTCTTCGGCAAAAAGTCAGGGTGACGCGATTTTTTGGGAAGGAGGCGGCCAAGAAAATTTTGGCTCAATAGATGCTTCCACGGCTTTTGCTATCCGAGCGATTATTCTAGCCAACGGCGATAGAGAAACTGCAGCGAAAGCGGCACAGTATCTTCTTAGAAACAGGAAGAGTGATTACTGGTCTAATACTTTTGCGACCGCTCAAGTCATCGAAGCAATAACCTCTTTCGTCAAAACCGGGGAAGAGCTTGCTCCCAATTACTCCTACAAGGTTATGCTTGACGGAGAAGTTTTAAGGTCGGGAAGCGTAAATTCGGTGAACAAAAAGATAGAGGACATAAATATTGATCCCCAAAAAGTTAAGAAGGGCGACTCGAAACTTGAAATTACATTGGTCGGAGAGGGACAAATTTATTCCACCCTGGTGAGTAAAATATTTGTCACCGATACGACCGCAGGGCCCGAAAATAACGGTCTTGAAGTAAAAAGAGAATATGTAAACGATAGAGGAAAAGGAATTCCTTTGGCCGTCGGAGATACGGTAACTGTCAATATCACCTTAAGCGGACTTTCTTCCGAGGAAAAGTATGGAGTAATTGAGGATGAGCTTCCAAGCGGAATGATTCCCATAAACCCCGTCTTTATCAACGAACAATACGCAACCGAGGAACAGAAAAAATACTATGTTGATCCATTCACGGACAGAGAAGTCACCAAAAACGGCATGGTTTTGTCCACATTTAGGATTACGCCGGGAAGTCAAACCTTTTCTTATAAAGCTCGAGTCGTAAGCCGGGGCGTATTCCTGGCACCTCCGGCCAAAGCCTCTTTGATGTACGCTCCCGAAATTAATGGAAGAACATCCGTCCATCGGATTGAGCTATACAAAGAGGCAAAGATTAGTCCGCTAAGGTTACTGACGATTATTCTTTCCGTTGTTGCCGGCATTTTGGTGGTAGCCAGTATAATTGCGCTGATAACTTTCATTAAAAAAAGAAAGAATAAAATCCCCCCGACAACCCCACCCCAGCAAACAAACGCTGCTCTTCCGACTCAAACCCCTGAGCTTTAAGGGATGAAAAAGAAATTAACACTTTTTTTGATTCTTTTGCTTTTCATATTCTTTTTGATATCTATGTGGATTTCGAGAAAAAATAATCAACAAATAAACGGGCGCGAAAATTCCGAAAGCCTTACTGGCCAAACTCTTTCAACGTCAAAATTTTTCGACCCAGCTCTTTTCGATGAAGGTATAACGATAGCGTCGAGGCAAAACACAAGTTTTAGCGAAAAGGTTGGGGGTGGCATCGTCCCCCATCATCTTTTGGCAAGCCACCTTATCGCTGATTTTTTTTCGGGATTATCCCAGAAAAATTATAAAACCATTGTTCTTCTTGGCCCAAACCATGACGAGAGTGGTGGAAAAATATTAACAAGTAGCTTAACATGGGACACTCCTTTTGGGTCAGTAATGGCCGACACCGAAATCGTCAGTTTTCTGCTAACAAAAAATATCGCCCAAGAAGATCTTGAGGTTTTTGGTGAGGAGCATTCTCTTGCAACATTAATTCCCTTTATAAAATTTTATTTACCCGATACCAGAGTAGTCCCGATAATCTTGAGAAAAACGACAACGAAAGAGGAGCTTGTCACTTTGGCGGAAGTCTTAAAGAATTTTTATTCTGAAGAAAAACTAATAATCGCCTCCATCGACTTCTCCCATTATCTAAACAGCGAACAGGCTAAATCAAAAGATAAGGTTACTCTAAAGTATATGCAAACTTTCGACTATGAAAAACTCCTTAATCTCTCCAGCGACTACATAGACTCTCCTCCCTCCATTGTGGGGCTTTTAATGACAATGCAAAAAATCAGAAAGACAAAAATGAAAGTTATTGAAAATACAAATTCCGGAGAAATCCTCAACGACAAAAGCATCCCCTCAACAAGCTATTTCTCGATAATCTATTATTAGTTTTAACGCTTGACTACCTTGCCCGAGGCATTAAGGCATTCAGGAACCATGGTGAAAAGATGGGCAATTTTCTCAATAATTCTCACGCACTCTCATCTTAACCCCTGGTAGAGAGCTTAATCACTTCCACTTCCCAAATCCTGGACCGGCCGGACTTAAATATTCAACTCCGTGGGCTCCACCATATGGGTCGTTATAAATAGACTCGATGACGGCAAACTCCCCCCAAATGACCTGCCCTATTTCATTTCCATCGGCATCAGACCAAACACCCTCTTCAGATTCTGCCCCTTCAGGAGCAGCAACTATTTTCACAAAGTAAGTCCAGTTATGTTCTTTGCCGTCGTCGCCAAGGTAGGAACCATATTGGTGATTCGTCAACCAAGCGCCAGAGCCAATATACGAAGCATATCCGTAATGTCGATCTAGTTCTCTGTCGTCAGAGCAGTCTTTGTTGGAAAGCCAAGCATCGTTCCATTTCATGATAAGTTCGATGTCTTTGTATGGTTGACACCAGGAAGCGTTACGGTAAGCATCGCAGTATCCTCCATTAAATATCCGAGACTGATAATTATAGCCCCACTCATCATATCCCGGCTCAACAATTCGGCCGTCGGTTGTCAGAAGGGTGCCGTCTTGGATAGTGGTACAGCTACCAAATTTTCCCCCTTTCCCAAGCACTTTTGCCTGTTGGGGCGCGAGTATATTCAGAACGGCCAAAAGAGCTAGAGCCGAAACAAAAGATACCAGAAAAGCGCCTCCAATTAACTTCTTCATTTCTTATCACCCCCTCATCCCCACACTCTTATAGTTTCAAACTTTTCACAAAGAGTCAAGAAGTTGAGGAAATTATAATCAAAATTTCGTTAACACACCGACTTACTCACCCTTTTCGACGATATAGTTCATTACGACAACGTTCCCACTGCTATCGGCAAGCGGAACATCGACCGTTGCGTTAAACTTTCCGTCCCCGTCGTCCGTATGTAGCATTGCATAAAGAACTTCCCCGTCGTTGCTGGCTCTTTTTAGATTCACCGCCACATCTGAACTTTCTCCGGCGGGAAGAAGGGCACTGTTTCCTATTATGGCTCCTGGCTTACCGCTTAGGTCTTCATGAATCATGACATAACCCGGCTTTTCCAGAATTACCCTGGCAACCGTTGCGGTTTTTCCTGCTTGGTAGTCGGTTACTAAAACAAGATTCTTCTCTTCCGGAACCGCTGCGGGAACTTCCTGGGTTCCTTCTGTTGTTGCGGGTGCTTGAGTTCCGCCCTTAACTAGGTAGTAGCCGAGCCCTAAAACAACCAATAGTCCAACGACCCATAGGTACTTATTCATCATCATGTCTTTACCGGTCTCTGGGGTCTCTGGAGTTTCGGGGGCGGATTCTACTTGCGGCTCTTGATTTTCTTCTTTTTGGTTTTCTTCCATCCTTTTCACCCCCTTTCTCTAGCTCTCTCTTTTCGCCAACACTATATGCCTTTTACTGTCTAAAAGTCCAGTACAAGTATAAAGAGTCAATATTTCCTCGCTTTTGGGCAAAACGTATTCGATATCATCCGGGGTAGTAATAACAGTCTTAACAATTCTATAGTTATAAAGAGTTCCCTTTTCATCTTTTATTTCTATCAAATCTCCTTCTTTCAGCCATCTTATCGGCCCAAAAAGTAAATTTTTATTGTGGCCGTAGATGACTATATTCCCGCCTTCCCCTGGGTCTGCCGACTTATCTAAGTGAGAAGCTCCTTCATAAGAAATTTTCCAGACTCCATCAATAATTGCCGATTCTTCTATAGGAAGCGTGAGCCCAATGGAAGGAATACTGATTGAAACTGGATTTGAACTTTGAGTTTCGGAAGAAGCAGAGACATTGTCGGTCTTAAACGAAAGTATTCTGGCATGATAAAATCGCCAGCCAATAAAAATAGAAATCAAAAATAAACCAGAAAAAAGACAAATAAGACTTTGCCTTTTTTCTGATCGAAGGCCATCTAATGATCCCATCGAAACCATTTTACTCCTTTGGAACCCCCAATTTCCTTACTCCGGTCCCGACTAAAATGGAACCGAGTGCGAAAAGAGCCAAGAATATATTCTCTTCGACTCCTCCGGTAGCTCCCAAGGTGGTTGCTCCAAGTACCTGTCCTGCCAAAACAGCGCCAGCAGGAGGCGGAGGTGCCCCTCCAAATTGGAAAGCAACACAGTTTTGCCCTGATGCATCGAGATGGAGTCCATCAGGCACACCTGATTGGTCACCATCGATATTGGCACAAACATCAGTTGTAGGTGTCGCGCAAGGAACATACTCTCCTGTAATATCGCCCATTATGTCAACAGGCTTAACTTCGCTTGATTTCCATGCTAATTCAGTTTCCTCATTGTCTACCCAAGTGCCATTGTTACAGGTTGAATAAGTCCACCCCCAATCGCCCCATTCTACTATTTCTCCCTCTCCATCTTCGAAAAAAGGAGCATAGTATTTACCAAAATAATCTTCCTGGCTTTCTGTTAGGTCGATTGGTCCAACGTGGGTTGGAAATTCATCAAGTAAATTTCCTTCTACCCAGACGGTTATTCCCCCAGTTATTGTACCCAAAACACCTGCCGAGACAGTTGTTGAACCATCTCCACCTGGAG
>Ga0156621_125_pt1 | contig 11181 bp, 11 predicted proteins | sample RifOxyC1_FD_110695 | JGI IMG/M metagenome (GOLD analysis project Ga0156621, IMG submission 110695) | Candidatus Woesebacteria bacterium RIFOXYC1_FULL_46_16
GTCCCCCTACGAATAATCTTTTTGCCATTTATTATCACCACCTTTTACTTATGTGAGGACTTCTCCACCTTAGAAGTGTTAACTAACTAAGTAGAGGCCATCGAAACTTAAGTAGCCCTATTATAACACAAAAGACCTTTACACGAATGATTTGTCTCCAAGTTAGCTCCGAAAAAGTTATAATTAAAATCAAGAACATGGCTTGGGATATCTACTTTTTTCAAACAGCGCGAGGAGAAAAAATAGTAAAAGAATTTATAAAAAATCTTGATGGAAAAACTATTGGAAAAATATCGCATAACCTAGATTTATTGAAAACTCATGGCCCGCTTTTAGGGATGCCGTATTCTAAAAAACTAACAAAGGAAATAAGCGAACTTAGAGTTAGGGGTGGAGAAGAAATCAGGATTTTGTATACCTTTTCAAAAAACAACATCTATTTACTCCATGCTTTTAAAAAGAAAACCCAGAAAATTCCAAAAAAGGAAATAAAGGTGGCAGAAAAGAGAAAGAATATGCTTGACACAAAATAACTTATATGTTATCTTTTGAGCATGGAAGAATGGAACAAAGTTAAAAAAGAACTTCTTAAAAATAAGGAGGCTTATAAAGAGTATAAAAGACTTGAGCCAAAGTACAGGCTTATCTCTCAACTCATTGGCGCCAGGATTAAAAAGGGGTTAACGCAAAAACAATTAGCTGAGAGAATCGGCACGAAACAATCTGCTGTTGCCAGAATCGAGTCGGGAAATGCCAATCCGTCATTAGATTTTCTTAAAAAAATAACCTCGGCTTTGGGCTCAGAGTTAATAGTCCAAATTAAATAATTTGTCCCCAAATTAGCTCCTGATTTAAAAGAACCATCTCCTGCACAACTTCCCCCTAAATTTGTGCCTGGATGAATTTTCTTATTTCCGTAAAATTATTATTGCCGGCACGGGGAACCAAAATAAATTGTCCGCCTGCCCCCGTGGTTGCTTTTAAAACGTTGTCTTCGGTCAGATGAATTTCTTTGATGGCATATTCCGAGGGTTGGCCGACCAGTCCCAAAAGCTCGCTTATTCTTTGGGGGGTGAGGTCCGTCTTGACAAAAGCCGAGATTCCGTCGACGATTTTTCCGCCTTTGGGGATAACATTTAACGAAACGAGTTTGTCTTTTAGCCCCTCAAGAACCGCAAACTGCCTTTCGCTTCTGGCAAAATCTCCCCCGTGCTGGCTGGAATGCCGCGAGCGAACGAATTTAACCGCTTCCCCGCCGGTCATTTTGACTAGTCCCTGATTAAAATGGAGATGTTCATAACGGCACTCAAATTGTTTTTCCAAATCAAACCCCGAATACTTTTGGTGGACAGCCTGCATTTCTTCGGGGGATTTGCCGCACAAGTCCAGTTCTTTGCCGCGGACAGGATAGAAATAATCGTCGAAGGTCTTGGGAACGTCAACTTCAATTCCCCCCAATAAGTCGATAATTTTTTGGAGTTGATTGAAGTCCACGGCCACAAAATAAGTGGGAGAAATTCCGGTGACGGTGGCGGCGGCATTTTTGGCCGTTTCAATCCCTTTTGAGTAGGCGAAATTTATTTTTGCATCACCCAGCCAGAGGTCTCTGGGGATAGAAATCAGGCTGGCTCTCTTTGATTTAATATCGGCCGTCAAAAGGATGATCGAATCGGTGAGCGTCCCGCCCTCGTGGCCCGCCCCGCCGTAACCTAGAAGAAGCACGGTTACCTCTCCTTCCTTCGGGGGCAAAGGCGTGGGGGAGGCAACGTTTTCCATTGTTTGCCCGGATTCTGATTTGACAAAGATTTTCGAAAGTTTTCCGGCCAGGAAGCTTCCGACAAAGACCACGGCTAAAATTAAGGAGATAAAAAAAGGGATTAAAAGCTTTTTCATTCAAGTCATTATACAAAGATAATGGCGCTATACTATAATCAGGATATGGATTTGATGGAAAAAATTACGGCCCTTGCCAAAAGAAGGGGTTTTATTTATCAGGGCAGCGAAATTTACGGAGGCTTTTCCGGATTCTGGGATTACGGCCCCTTGGGGGTGGAGCTCAAGAATAATATTAAAAAAGAGTGGTGGAAGAGCATGGTTTACGGCCGAGAAGACGTCGTCGGGCTAGACTCCGCCATAATCATGAACCCCAAGGTCTGGGAAGCCTCGGGCCATGTCGAAGCCTTTACCGACCCTCTGGTTGAGTGCAAGGTCTGCCATCACCGGTTCCGGGCGGATAAAGTTGAAGGCAACGCCTGTCCGGACTGCGGCGGGAAATTGACCGAGCCCAAGAAATTCAACCTTTTAACCGAAGTCTATGTGGGTACGACGGAAGAGGGGAAAGAGAAAGCCTATCTAAGGGGAGAGATTACCCAAGGAGCCTTCGTGAATTTTAAAAACGTGGTCGATTCGACCAGGATAAAAATTCCTTTCGGGATTGCCCAGATAGGCAAAGCTTTTAGAAACGAGATAACGGCCGGCAACTTTACTTTCCGCTCCCGGGAGTTCGAGCAGATGGAGCTTGAGTATTTTATCAAGCCGGAGGCTAAGGAGGCAGAAAAGATGTTCGAGTTTTGGAAAAAAGCTCGGATGAATTGGTATCTTTCGTTAGGAATGAGTAAAGGAAATCTTCGGTTTAGAGAACACGAAAACCAAGAAAGAGCCCATTATGCGGCCAAAGCCGAGGATATTGAGTATCAGGCTCCGTTCGGCTGGAGCGAGTTTGAAGGGATTCACAATCGAACCGACTACGATCTCAAAAATCACGGGCTGGCCCATAAAGACGAAGACGGAAGTGAGTATACCCCCTGGGTAATTGAAACTTCGGGAGGGGTCGACAGGGCGGCCCTCTTCTTCCTCATTGATTCTTACCATGAAGAGAAAGAAAGAGTTATCTTAAAGCTTCACCCCAAACTGGCCCCATATAAAGTTGCCGTTTTTCCGCTTCTTGCCAATAAAGCGGATTTGGTCAAAGAAGCAAAAAGAGTCTTTGACATTCTTAAGTCAAAATTTCCCGTTGCCTGGGACGACCGGGGCAATATCGGCAAGCGCTACTTTGCCCAGGACGAGATCGGTACGCCCTGGTGTGTGACGGTTGACTTCACCACCCTTGAGGATGAAACCGTAACGCTTAGGGACAGGGACTCGACCAAACAGGAAAGGGTGGCGATTGACAAACTCCCCCAATATCTGGAAAATAAGTTATATTCATGAAACGGTATTTACCGCTTCTTTTGTTTTTAATCGGAGTCTTGGTTTTAGCGGCAGTTTATTTTTTTGTTATCAGAAAGCCGGCCACCGAAGAGACGGAAGAAGAGGGTTCAATCGAGGTCAGTTTGATCGACCGACCGATTGCTTCCCTGACTCCCAGCCAAGACGGCCACTGGCTCAAATTAAGAATCGAAAAGCTTCTTTCGGGAGCCGACTCCTTGGACTATGAGCTTCTTTATACTCTGCCCGACGGCAGGACCCAGGGTGTTCCCGGAACGATTGATTTAAAAGGGGAGAGTCAAATTGAGCGCGATCTTCTTTTGGGTTCAGAATCGTCGGGTAAATTCAGATACGACGAGGGGGTTAAAGAAGGAACCCTGACGTTAAGATTTAGGAACGAAAAAGGGAAACTTCTGGTCAAGTTTTCAACCAAATTTCACCTCCAATCGGCTGAGAGCAGGCTGACTTCGGCGGACGGAAGACTTGTTTATAGCCTGGCTAAGATTCCCAGCAAGACTTTCTTTGTGACCATGGAGACTTTTGGCCTTGCCAACGCACCCCCGGGCGAGGTTTCGGCGGGGCCCTACGGCCTTTTTTCTTCGGGCCAAAGCGCCTATCCCGGGACGGTTGAACTATCGGGGGGAACCATCTATATGCTTAAGGGCGCTAGCTGGGCAAAAGTTGAAGCCGGGGAAGCCGACGACATAGGCATCTTTATTGCCGTCTCCGAATAGTCTTCGATCTAGTTTAATCTCTTTTGAGGCCGTTTACCCCTTGACATGACCGTGAAAAGACATCAATATGGTTAGTAATGGTGAAAAGTGGTAACACTTTGAGCCTAAACTGCCCAAGAACCTATGCTTATTGGCAGCTACTTGGGAATATTAAGCGACGCCAGACGCGTCGCCGTACCTAAAAAATTTTTAATAGAACTTGGAGAAAATCCCGTCTTGGCCAAGTGGTATGAGGATTGTCTAATTATGGTCAGCTCGGATTTCTGGGATAAATTGTCTGTTCGCTTAACGGGCGAGAAAAGAGCTTTTGATTTGGGGATAAGAGATATCGAGCGCTTTATTTTGGGGTCTGCTTTTGAGGTCGAGCCCGACGAGCAGGGGAGGATAATCATTCCGGAAATTCTTTTCGATTACGCCAAACTGGAAAAAGAGACAGTTTTTGTCGGCCTGATCGACCGGGTCGAGATTTGGCCGAAATCAGTTTGGGACGAAAAATCGGAGAGCCTGGCCAAAACGACAAAGGAATATATCGAAAATCTGGCAAAGAATGAAAAAAGGTAATTATCATGAACCGGTTTTGGTTGACGAGATAACTAGCGCCCTGGCACCTTTACAGCAAGCTCGGATTATCGACGCAACCCTGGGAACGGCCGGACACAGCCTGGAACTGGTCAAAGCCGGAGCAGACGTCTTGGGAATTGATTCAGACAGAGAAATGCTCAAGGAAGCCGAGGAGCGCTTAGAGGAAGCCTGCCCTACCCCCAACCAGAACGGTTTGGGGTCCTTAAAGCTCACCCACGGCAACTTCAAAGACGTTGACGCCATTGCCTCCAGGGAAGATTTTAGCGAGGTCGACGGAGTTCTTTTTGATTTGGGGGTCTCAAACTTACAACTCATGGGGGAAAAACGGGGTTTCTCTTTTGGATACCCGGAAGCCCCATTGGACATGAGAATCGATCCCAATTCAGAAGGAGTTATGGCTTCTGACCTTCTAAACGGATTGAGAGCCGACCAGCTGACGGTCCTTTTTTCTAAGGTCTTAACCACCTCCCAATCCAGATTTTTAGTGAGCAGGGTGGTTGAACAAAGGGAGAAAAAACCGTTTGAAACCGTCCAGGATTTTTTGAGGATTGCCAAAAGGCTGAAAACAAAGAAGGATTTAAACCCGGCCACACTCCCCTTTTTGGCGTTAAGAATGGCGGTCAATTCCGAGCTTGAGAATTTGAAGGAAGCTCTTCCCAAGGCAGTAGGGTGCCTAAAGAAAGGCGGGAAGATTCTGGTTATCACATTTCATTCGGGTGAAGAAAAAATAGTTTTGGATTTTTTTCACCAGTGTCGGGAAGAAGGAACGGGAAAAATTTTGACATCCGTATCGATTAGGCCCGGGGAAGAGGAGATAAGCAAAAATCCCAGGGCAAGAAGTGCCGAACTTTGGATTTTACAAAAAATATGAGAAGACAAAAATCTAAAAATAAGTTTGTTGTTTGGATACTGGCGATACCTTTAGTGGCGGCGTCGATATTGATGACTGTCGAGATGGCCTCATCGGGGGCCGAACTCTCGCTCCTGACGAGTCAGGAAGCGGCTCTAAAGGCAGAAAATCAGAGACTCGGGGCCGAACTCATTTCTGCCTCTTCCCTCTCCCAATTTGAAAGTACTTACGAAAGCCTTGGGTTTATTAGACCCGAAAAAACCATTTACATCACCGAAGAAGACGCTGTCGCCAAGCTCCCTTAATCCGATGAATACGAGGCTAAGGATTGTTACCCTGGTTTTTCTTCTAGCCTTCCTCGCCCTCGGCGCAAAACTTTTTTTCTGGCAGATAATTAAAGGCCAGGAGTTGGCGGCGCAAGCCAGGGCCCAGCATCAGTCGGGCAAACACCTTTCGGCTCCCAGAGGCAACATTTTAGCCAAGGACGGCACCTGGCTGGCGGCCAGGGGCGAAGCTTTCAGGGTCTACGCCGAACTTCCCCGCTTGACCGATTCAGCCAAGAAAATTGCCGAAGCCTTGGCGCCCTTTTTCGTTCCCGACGCCGGTGACCGGGGTTCTCTTTTGGTTGAAATCGATAGGCTCGAAGGACTTCTTGCCAAAAAGGAAGTCGTTTGGGTTGCCTTAAAGGAGAAAGTGCCTGCCCCGGTCAAGCAAAATATCGAAGCCCTAAGATTTAGCGGCATTGGCTTTGAAGCTCAGGAAGAAAGGGTTTATCCGGAGGCGTCTTCCTCGGCCCACCTTTTGGGATTTGTCGGCAAAAACGAAGAAGGGGGCGACGTCGGCTATTTCGGACTCGAAGGCTACTACAACCTCTCTTTATCGGGTAAACCCGGTTTTGAAGCTTTGGAAAAGGATGCGGCGGGGGTACCCATTCTTCTCGGGGATTCGAGTGAAATTACGGCCATCGGCGGGGTGGACCTCCTGACCCATATCGACAAGACCGTTCAGCGGTCCTTGGAAAAAAGGCTACTTGAGGGAATTAATCAGTACGGAGCCAGCGGCGGTACGGGAATTATCATGAATCCCAAAACCGGGGCGATTTTGGCGATGAGCTCCTACCCTGCTTATGACCCCAAAACCTACTTCGATTTCGGCGATTCCTTTTTCAAAAACCCGGCCGTCTCGGACTCTTTCGAACCGGGCTCGGTTTTTAAGGTTCTGGTCATGGCCGCCGCTTTGGACGCCAAGGCGGTTGAGCCCGATACCAAATGCGACATTTGCGCCGGCCCCCTCAAAGTCGATAAATACACCATCGAAACCTGGAATAGACAGTATCGGCCGGATTCGACGATGGTCGACGTCATTGTTCATTCCGACAACGTCGGCATGACCTTTGTCGGTTCCCGCCTCGGGGCGGAGACGCTCTACGATTATTTGGAGAGATTCGGTATCGGCGGTCTGACGGGGATTGATTTACAGGGGGAAGCCTCGCCCCGCTTAAGAGAAAGGGGAACCTGGAATATTGTCGATTTAGCCACCGCCTCTTTCGGCCAGGGGGTGGCCGTCACCCCGATTCAGATGATTAAAGCGGTCTCGGCCATTGCCAATGGCGGACGAGTGGTCAGGCCCCAGGTGGTCGATAAACTTTTGGGTGAGAGCTGGGAAGAGAAGATCAAGCCCGAAATAGGGGAAAGGGTTATTTCGGAGGAGACGGCCAAAGAAATTACGGCGATGATGGTCTTGGCGGCAAAAGAGGGGGAGGCTAAGTGGACCCACCTCAAAGGATTTAGCGTCGCCGGGAAGACCGGCACGGCCCAGATTCCGATATCGGGCCATTACGACGACGAAAAAACAATCGCTTCTTTTATCGGTTTTGCTCCGAGCGACAAGCCTAAATTTATCATGCTCGTCACTTTAAGAGAGCCCCAGACTTCCCCTTGGGCCTCGGAAACGGCCGCCCCTTTATGGTATTCAATCGCCAAGGAGCTCTTTCCCTATTTTTCCATCCAGCCCGAATCGTGAAAATTTACACTTCGTGATAAAATACACATGGTGTCTAAATTTATAATTAGCGGCGGCAAAAAGCTTGAAGGCAAGGTAAAAGTTGCGGGCAGTAAGAATTCCGCCTTGGCCTTAGTCAGCGGCGCTCTTCTCGCCGATTCTCCGGTGACATTGACCAACGTTCCGGAGATCCGGGACATAGAAGTCATGACCCAACTGATTGAGAAGTTGGGGGGTAGGGTTGAAAAGTCCGCCGGTTCTTTAACGATCGATGCCTCAGGCTTATCCTCCTACGAACTCGACCCAGACTTAAGCGAAAGACTTCGGGCCTCCGTCATTTTAGCCGCTCCCCTATTGGTTCGTTTTGGCAAAGCCATTGTTACTCCTCCGGGGGGAGATCAGATAGGGGAAAGACTTTTGGATACCCATTTCTCGATGATGAAAGAGTTTGGCGTGACGGTTGAGGCGAAAGACGGAAAATTCCATTTGGATTGGGAAAAGAAGAAGACGCCGAGAGTTTTTTTGGAGGAAGCTTCGGTCACCGCCACGGAAATGGGCTTGATTCTTGCCTCTTCCGTGAGCGAAGAAATAGTCTTGGAAGATGCGGCGTCAGAACCCCACGTCCAAGATTTGGCCAAGATGCTCATAAAAATGGGGTCAAAGATTGACGGGGCGGGGACCAATAGAATTGCAGTTTCCGGTAAAAAGAAACTCTTGGGGGTTGAGCATCGAGTCGTCCCCGACCATATCGACGGCGGAACCTTCGCCATCGCCGCCGCCATAACAGGCGGACACGTCGAGATAGAAGACTGCCCCGAAGAGGATTATCACCTTTTCCTCCACTATCTCAAAAGTATGGGGGTTGAGGCCGAATGCGAAGAGAATAACCGGCTTTGCGTCAAGCCTTCCAATTTAAGGGCCCTCAAAAGAAAGTTTCAGACCCGTCCCTGGCCGGGCTTCCCGACTGACCTGATGAGTCCTTTTATCGTTCTGGCCACCCAGACCGAAGGGACGGTCCTTTGCCACGACTGGATGTACGAATGGAGAGTCTTTTTTGTAGACGATTTGATCAGCATGGGGGCCAATATTTTTATTGCCGACCCCCACCGGGTCATCGTCACGGGACCGACCAAACTTAGGGGAGAAAAGCTATTTTGTAAAGACATCAGGGCCGGGATTTCGATCATTCTGGCGGCGCTTGTTGCTCGCGGGACGTCGGTCATCGACAACGTCGAGATGGTTGAGAGGGGATACGAAACAATCGTCGAGCGTTTCAAGGGTCTGGGTGCAGAGATTAGTCGAGAGGGAAGCCCCAATGAGTAATAAGAAATATAAACAAAAAATCGTGACTTTGGGCGGAGGAACGGGGCAGTTTCATCTTTTGACTGGACTGCGTGAACTAAACGAAAACAGTCTGATTACGGCTGTTGCCGGGACTTGGGACAGCGGCGGAAGTTCCGGCAGACTGCGCACTGAGCTTGGAGTTTTACCCCCCGGCGATATCAGGCGTTGTATTTTGGCCTTGATGGAGGATGAAGACCAGAGAATGGTTGCTCAAAGGCTTTTTGATGACAGGCTTGATGATTTGACGGGACCTTTCAAAGGCCACTCCTTCGGAAATTTACTGACGGCAAGACTCGAGGATATTTATAAAGGTCAGGATAGGGGAATCGAAGCTGAAAGAGAACTTTTCAGAATACGGGCTAAGGTGATGCCGGTAAGTATCACCAATGTGACTCTTATTGCCGAAACAGTCAAAGGAAATAGGATAGTGGGCGAAACCAATATTGACCTTAGGGTAAAGGATAAAGATTATGATCGTACCGACAAGATTGCCCGAATCTATTTTGACACCAGGGCCGATGCCAATCCGAGCGTTTTGGATCAAGTCAAAAATGCCGATAAAATCATTTTTTCCCCCGGCGATTTATATACCAGTGTTTTACCTCATTTACTGGTGGATGGAGTAAAGGAAGCAATCGCTAAGTCGAAGGCTAAACTTATTTACGTATTGAATGTTGCAACAAAGCCGGGAGAAACGGATTCATACAAGGCTTCGGATTTTTTGAAAGCGCTGTTGTTTTATTTAGACGCCCCGGGGAGGCTTGATTTCGCGATTGTGAATGACAATCATCTAGATTCCGAAATATTGGAAATCTATAAAGGCGAGGGACAGAATTTGGTTGAGGTGGATGATGAAAAAATTCACAAACTTGAACCCAAAGCCAAAATCATTAGAAAGCCGGTATCGGTCTATCTTAGGAAGGATCACCTTTTGCGTCACGACCCCCAAAAACTGGCTCTTGAAATCTTGAGGATTTCCTAATATGACGACGGGAATAAAACAGGTACCGGAGCAGGCAGTCATCCTGGCGGGAGGCGAGAGTTCCCGCTTTGTTCCGTTTCAAAGAAACAGGCACAAAACAACCTTTTTGCTCTTTGGCGAGCCGATGATCGTTCAAACTTTGCGGGCACTGAAAAGCGTTGGGGTAAAAAAGGTCGAGATAGTCAGGTCCCCCAATGACGAGGTGATAAAAGAGGTTGTCGGTGCCGCCAAGCTTTCCCTTAAAGTGAACTTCCATACCCAAAAGGAGCCCTTGGGGACGGGAGATGCCCTTTTGACGGCCAAGGGAGTCCTCGAAGAGAGATTTCTGATGGTCAGTGGTCAGCAGGTAAACGTTGCCGACCACTTAAATCTTCTTAGCGGAAAAGAAAATGGAGTGGTCCTTTTTTCCCAGAAGACCGACGAGCCGCAAAAGTACGGGATGCTGGCTCTTAATGGAAATCGGGTCACCAGGGCGGTCGAGAAACCCAAGGACGCCAGGGGACTATCGGACCAAAGGATAATGGGGATATACGTTTTTACCCGAGACTTTATCGATTTTATGGCTACCTTTAAGATTACGGATTACCTTTTGGTTGAGGCCCTTGATGCCTACACCAAAGAAAACGAGGTGGTTGCCGTCGAAACCCCATATCCCGCCATTTCCCTCAAATACGCCTGGGATTTGTTCAAAGTCCTTGATTACAGGTTCAGCCTGCTTCCCTCTAAGCCGCAAATCAAAAAGGGCGCAAAGGTAGCAAAAAGCGCCGTCCTCAAGGGAACCGTGGTGGTTGAGAAGGGGGCGGTGGTTGAGGACTACGCCGTGATCGAAGGCCCTTGTTATATCGGGAAAAAAACCATCGTGGGAACTTTTTGTAAGGTTAGACCCGGAACCGTTTTGGAAGAAGACGTTGTCCTCCAAAACGCAGTTGAAATAAAACACTCGATTGTCGGGAAGGGAACGCACTTGCACTCGGGGTACTTGGGCGATTCCATCGTGGGAGAGGACGTCAGAATAGGAGCTGGTTTTATCAGCGGCAACAGAAGGCTCGACAGGGGCAACATCAGGGTCATGGTAAAAGGTGAGCTTGTCGATACCAAGTCCACGTTTTTCGGTACCCTGATCGGGGACAGGGCCAGGATTGGAATCCACTGCGGAACAAATCCGGGGGTGATAATTCTACCCGAGACCCATATCTTGCCGGGAACCGTAGTTTCTTATAAGTAAATCTTTAGCCTAGGAGTTTTTCGAGGTATTCGGCGAGTCCGTCTTCTTCGCTGGTCCCGATCGTTATTTGGGCGGCCTTTTTTGCTTCGTCGATGGCGTGCCCCATGGCGGCGCTTGCCCCCACCACCCTCATTAGTTCGATGTCGTTGACGCTGTCACCAATCGCCAGGGTGTCTTTGAGTAAAATCCCCTGTTTTTCGGCCCAGATTTTGGCCGCAGTACCTTTATTTACCCCTTTGGCCGTAATGTCAAAGTA
>Ga0156621_128_pt1 | contig 9505 bp, 10 predicted proteins | sample RifOxyC1_FD_110695 | JGI IMG/M metagenome (GOLD analysis project Ga0156621, IMG submission 110695) | Candidatus Woesebacteria bacterium RIFOXYC1_FULL_46_16
AGAATAAGGTTCCAAGAAAAAAACCCCGGCAATATCTCGAGCAGTCGATGGATGATTCTGTCGTGTCTAATAAAAAATTCGCGCATTAAAGTCGGGGAAACAAGGGACTTCCCGATTTAATTTTAGGACCCTTAAATTGTTTTTCAATCTTTTCGGAGGTCTCGGGGATAAAAGGTTTTAGTTGATTGGCCAAATCTAAGATTTTAGCCGCTAGCGTTTTGAGTACCCCGATAAGTTTCTTCTCGTCGGTTATCTTCCATGGTTCGTTTTTATCAATATAACGGTTGGCCGAAGTAACTTGGCCGCGAATAACTTCAAGAACACCATAAAGATCGAAATTCTCTAAATCCTTTGAGTATTCTTCAGGGATACGGCTAGGTCCGGGGGTATCTATCTCGACTTTCTCGCAAAGTTTGGCAACTCTCGAGACTAAATTTCCTAAAGCGTCTGCCAGATCAGCGTTATATTTTGCGTCAAACCTTTGTAACGAAATATCGCCGTCATCCCCAAGCTGGTAAGCGGAGATTATTAAGTATCTTGTTCCGTCAACACCGTATCTATCAATCAGTTGTTCTGGGGAAATAACATTGCCCAGAGATTTGGACATCTTCTGTCCGTCAATTGTGAAGTAACCGTGGGCAAAGATTTTTTTGGGTAAAGCAATCCCGGCGGCTATAAGTAAAGCCTGCCAAATAACGGCGTGGAACCAAAGAATATCCTTCCCGACCAAATGTAAATCTGCCGGCCAATATTTCTCTTTTCCTTCGACAAATCTTGTGGCCGAGTAATAATTAATAAGAGCATCGACCCAGACATAAATAGTTTGGGATTTATCCCAAGGAACCGGAATTCCCCAAGGGACGCCGGCTCTTGAGATAGAAATATCCTCAACCTTTTGTTTAAGTCTTCCAACAACTTCGTTTTTTCTCTCGATGGGGAGTATTTCGTATTCACCCTTTTCGATTTTTTCCAGAACTTTTTTAGAAAGCTCGCTAAGCTTAAGAAAATAATTTTTCTCTTCTTGATAAACAGGCTCTTTATTTGGATGAAGGGGGCACTTTCCGTCTACTAATTCTGTCTCGGTTAAAAACTTCTCACAGCCGATACAATAAAGACCCTTGTATGACCCTTTATAGATAAAGCCATCGTCGTAAATTTTTTGTAGAAGTTCCGAAACAACTTTTTCGTGGCTCGGGTCAGTTGTTCTTATAAAATAGTCATACTCGATATTTAAAAGTTTCCATGCGTCTTTAAAACGCGTGGCCACAGAGTCCGCATATTCTTTTGGCGAAACACCCTTTTCCTTTGCGGCCTGGGCCACTTTTTGACCATGTTCGTCTGTCCCTGTTAGAAAAAATACGTTTTTATCTCCTAATTTTTGTCTAAAGTAGCGGGCCAGTATATCAGCAGCCAGGGTTGTGTAGGCGTGCCCGCTGTGGGGAACGTCATTTACATAATAAATAGGTGTTGTTATGTAGTACTTGTTCATGGTTTTTAGGCCAAAGGCCTGATCTTAGTATATCCTTTTCCTAAATTATAAGCCGATAAAAGGGTATTTGGGGATTTACATTCCCAGCTCTTTTTTGAAAATTTCCATCAAGAAGCTTGAATAAAAACGTTGAGAATATTGAACCGCTGCTCTTGCACCCCCAACGTGGATGTTAGAACCGATATCTCCGCTTTCCCCAACATAAATAACAACGACTTTTTCTGGTAAATACTGACTTTCCGGGTGGCCTACGATTGCAAATTCATGTTCATTGAAAACTACGTGTATTTCTGCCCCCTTTTGTATGCTGTCAAGATTGTCCTTGGCCACTTCCAGCGAAAACGAAAGAATGTCTGGACTGCCAAGCGCCCTAAACGGCGACTCTGGAGAGCCGTCCCCAGAATAGCGTCCTCTTAAATTTTTGCTACCTCTTTCCATGGTCGGAAAGTCTATCAAAAATTTTACCTATTAACAAACTTTTTGATCTTTTCGGCCCAAACACTTGCCCATTCCTCGGCCTCAATTTTTTTGATGGCAAGGAGCACCCCGGTCTTATTCAAAAGAGACTGGGTGGAGGCGATGGTGGCGCTTGAGACCTTAAGATTCTGCTTGATGTTGGTGTAGCTTCTTCCTTTTTTGAGCCAGTAGGCGATCGAGAGTCTTTTGGCAAAGGTTTCGAGTTCGCTTTCATTGAAAAAACTCTTTAAGAAGGTTTCGGCTTCTTCTAAGTCTTTAAGGTCAACTAGGGTTTGAGCCAAAGTTTTAATTATTTGGTTTTTAAGGGAAGGATGGAGTTTTTCTTCGGATACTCTCATGTGATTTAATCAGATAAACTAGCCGAAGTATAACAATCTAAAATCAAAAGTCAAAACTCAACGATTTTTTGAGAAGTAAAGTTCTGCGGTTACCGCCAGCCCCGCAATCAGGAAGAGATTTAAAACATTGCCGACACCAAGATAACGAAGTATTAAAAATAATGCCGCTGCCCCAGCGGCGACAAGACCCCTTCTGGTGTGAGCGAAAAGAAGAGAAAAGGAAAAAAGAAAAGCCAAAAAGACCAACAGGAAAAATATTGGAATGGCGGGGACGGAATCGGGCTCGACGAAGAAGATCAGGCCGGCCAGAAGACCCCAAAGGATTAAAGTTACGGCCAGAGTAGGCAGGAGATTTTTCCTTAGCTTGACCTCTTTTAGTCTGGCTTCCCTTCGCATCCTTTCATGATACAATGTTTTGCTATGGACCCGGCAATTTCCCTGGCGATCGTCATTGGTGCCCTGGTGATTATCGCCATTTTTATTAACCGAAAACTTTCCGATTTGGCAGAAAAGCAAAAACCCCCAGAAGAGCTGATGGAAATAATCAAGATGCTCCAGAGTGGCTCGAAAGAAGACCGGAAAGTTCTTTTAGAATCTTTGCAGAAAAATACGCAATCTCTAAATGAAAGGCTGGACAATGCGGCCAAGGTAATTTCCCAAGTGCAAAGGAATTTGGGGGAAATGAGTGAAGTGGGGAAAGGGATAAGAACCTTGCAGGAATTTTTGCAGTCTCCCAAATTAAGGGGCGGCCTGGGAGAAGAAGTACTCAAAGAGATGATCAGCCAAACTTTTCCCAAAAATGCCTTCCATCTGCAATATCCTTTTAAGTCCGGAGTCAAGGTTGATGCGGTCTTAAAGACAGAGGCCGGGCTTTTATGTATCGACTCGAAGTTTCCAATGGAGAATTTTAACTTGATGCTCAAAGGAGAAACCGAAGCGGAAAGAAATGTTGGCAAAAAACAATTTGCCGCCGACGTCAGAAAACACATTGAGGATATCTCCAGAAAATATATCTTGCCCGAGGAGGGAACGATGGACTTTGCCCTGATGTACATCCCGTCGGAGGCGGTCTATTACGAGGTGGTAAACATTCAAGAGCTAAGTAATTTTGCCAGAAGGTTGAGAGTTTATCCGGTGTCTCCAAATACTTTGTACGCCCATCTGCAGGTACTGCTTTTGTCGTTTGAAGGAAAAGATCTGGAAACAAAATCACGAGAAGTATTCCGGATTCTTCGGGCCATCCAAAAAGACTATTCAAAAGTTGACGAAAATTTGGGGGTTTTACAAAAGCACCTCAATAATGCCTACAACATGATGAGTTCGGTCATTACTTCCTTCACCCAACTGGGTCAAAAAATTACTTCAACCCAAACCCTCGGGGCGGGAGTCAAAAAAGGAGTTAAGGAGATAGAAGAATAAAACTCTTTTCATTAATGTTGCCCCAAAAAATGTAGCAGGAGGTCTCTTATAGAGACGATCCCTTCAGGGATATCTCCGTTTCTCACGACGGGTAAGTTTCTGAAACGGCCTGCTAACATCAGTCTTGCGCATTGCCTGACATCTGTCTCGACAGAAACAGAAATAATTTGCGAAAGAGGTGTCATAATTTCGCCTACCCTGACCTGCTCCGGGTTTTTGCTTTTCAGAATAATCTTTCGAGCAAAATCTCTTTCGGTGACAATACCAATCATCGTGTCTTCGTCGCTGATGACCAAGAGGGCATCGCTGTTATGTTCCGCCATCAAGCGAGCCGTTTCGGTAACGGAAAAAGTTGGTTGAATTGTATAAGGTTCTTTCTGCTCCTTTTTTTGAAGAAGTTCGCCAACGGTAGTGATGGAGTTTTTGGGAGACTTTTCGAGTTCCATGAGGTGGAGTATACACAATTGTTTTGCCGATGCAACTATCTGGTACAATGGCTTCGTGGCCAGGAACAACTCAGAATTAAAACTAAACAAAGAGCAGCTGGAAGCAATTAAATACGGCAACGGTCCGCTTCTAATTATTGCCGGGGCCGGGACCGGTAAAACCACGGTTGTTACGGAGAGAATTAAATATCTAATTCTTTCCCAAAAAGCAAAACCGAATGAAGTTCTAGCCCTGACCTTTACCGAAAAAGCGGCTCGGGAGATGGAAGAAAGGGTGGACGTGGCCATGCCCTACGGTTATACCCAGATGTGGATATTAACCTTCCACTCTTTTTGCGACAGGGTCTTAAGGGCCGAAGCACTCCACATCGGCCTTGACCCCCGTTATAAATTAATGACCGAAGCCGAGACAATCCAGTCGATAAGGAATAACCTTTTTAAATTTGACTTGGATTATTTTAGGCCGTTGGGGAATCCGACAAAGTTTATCGGTGGAATGCTCCAGCATTTTTCCCGCCTTCAAGACGAAGATATTACGCCCGGTCAATATTTGGCTTACGCGAAAAAATTAAAGGGTGTTGAGAAAGAAGAAAAAAGGAAGACGCTGGAGCTGGCCAAAGCCTTCAAAACCTATGATGAACTGAAGGTGAAAGAGGGGCTGATGGATTTTGGAGATTTGATTGTTAAAACTTTGGTTCTTTTCAGGCAAAGACCAAACATTTTGAAACAGTATCAGGAGCAATTCAAATATCTTTTGGTGGATGAGTTTCAGGATACTAATCATGCACAAAATGAGTTGGCCATTCTTCTGGCGGGAAAAGGAAGTAGGGCAAAGATAACCGTAACCGGAGATGATAACCAATCAATTTACAGGTTCCGTGGCGCGGCCGTATCAAACATTCTTCAGTTCAAAAAAACTTATCCATCTGCCAAAGTCGTGTCTTTAACTAAAAATTATCGATCTACCCAAATAATATTAGATTCTGCTTACCAACTTATTAAGTTTAACGACCCAGATACCCTTGAAGCACAATTAGGTATCAGCAAGAAACTTATTTCCCAGGTTGCTAAAGATGGAGAGGAAATTTCCTTTATCCACTCCGACAGAGTTGAGAATGAGGCGGATGCGGTTGCCAGAAAAATTGAAGAAATAAAGAAGGAGACAAAATATGAATGGAGGGACTTTGCCATATTGGTTCGGGCCAACAACCACTCAGAACCTTTCGCCAGAGCGTTTTCCCGAAGAGGAATTCCATATCAATTTTTGGGTCCGGGAAGGCTATTTAAACAGCCCGAGGTCATCGATTTAATTTCGTATCTTAAGGTAATTTACAACTTTGACGATTCGGTGGCCCTTTACCGACTGTTGTCTATTGAGTATTTGGATATTCCCGCCAGAGATTTGGTGGCCATTGGCAACTACGCCAGGCGTTTTAATTCGACGCTTTTTGAGGCTTGCGGAAAAATCAACGACATATTTGTTGCCTCCGAAACTAAAGAAAAAGTCAAAAAGATTTTAGAAATAATAGGCAGAAATCTAAAACTTGTTAGGCGGGAAACCGCTGGACAACTTCTCTATTATTTCTTGCAAGATACCGGTCTTTTACAAAAACTTCTTTCCCCCGATTCTCCCGAGGCCGAGAAAAAAGCCGGAAACATCTCCAAATTTTTCGACAAATTAAAAACTTATGAGGTTGACCACGAGGACGCCACTGTTCCTGCGGTCGTGGACTGGCTGGAACTTTCAAGCGAACTGGGCGAATCACCACGGGCAGCCGATACCGATTGGACTGAGGTCGATGCCGTCAATATCTTAACGGCCCATTCATCCAAGGGACTTGAGTTTCCGGTCGTATTTCTGGTCAACCTGGTGGCCCAGCGGTTTCCAACGACCGAAAGAAGGGAACAGATCCCAATTCCAGATGCTCTAATCAAAGAAGTTTTGCCGGTCGGGGATTATCACCTCGAAGAAGAAAGAAGGCTTTTTTATGTCGGGATGACCAGAGCCAGGGAACGCGTCTTCGTTACGGCGGCAGACTATTATGGAGAAGGAAAAAGAGAAAAGCGTCTTTCCCCATTTATCTTCGAAGCCCTTGGAGATAAGGCCGTAGCCAGCGAGTTGTCCGAGGTCGCTCATAAACAGCTGACGTTTTTGGACTATGCCGCGCCCAAAATTTCAGAAACTAAATACCAGATACCCAAACTTCATATCGACTATCTTTCTTTTTCTCAAATAGAAACCTTTAAAACCTGTCCGCTTCATTACAAACTCAAATACATTTTTAAAGTCCCGACTCCCCCTTCGGCTGCGCAAAGTTTTGGCAGTTCGCTACACGCAGCCATCCACGATTTTTACCTTGCGGTCAAGGCGGGCCAAAGACCCACCGAAAAATTAATCTACGAATTGTTAGAAAAAAATTGGGTCAAGGAAGGCTTTTCCGGCAAAACCCACGAAAAAAGGTTTTTTGAAAAAGGCAAGTTATATCTGAGCGGATTTCTCAAACAAGGATTTAACTCCAAGAACCCACCGGTTGTTATGGAAGAACCCTTCACCATTCCCTTAAATGACAAAAAAGGTAAAGGGTTAAGAATCGGAGGGAAAATAGACAGAGTCGATGTTTTGCCGGACGGAACGATAGAGATTATCGATTACAAAACCGGAGCGACGATTCCCACGCAGAAAGAAGTCGATGATAATTTACAGCTTTCATTTTATGCTTTAGCCGCAACCAACATTCCCCACAAGCCCTTTGGTAAAAAGCCGGAGCAGGTAAAACTCTCATTATATTTCTTGGACCAACAAGAAAAAATATCAACGGTTCGAAGTGCCGATGAATTAAGAAAGGCAACCGAGGAAATTATTGGGATTAGGGAAGAGATAGAAAAATCGGACTTTAAATGCTCTGACCACATCTTTTGCCAGAATAACTGCGAATATTCACTTCTTTGCCGGGCGTCGGAGTAACTTCTTGAAAATTAGAAATCCGAAGATAGCCGCACTGACAATCAATATTGCCCACTCACCGTCGTAATTCGGTTCACTACCGGTTGTTATGTCGTCAAGCGCCAGCCAATCCAATATCAATAATCCGATAACGAAAGTCGCCAGCAAATACTTCTTCATCTCTTAAATGCTACCAGTTGATGTTGGTATTTTCCAATAACCTCTTAAAACCTTAAGTCGAATATCCCCAATTGTCCTTTGACCGGAACAATCGGATTTATCGGTCGAATGTTTTTTAAAAACCAACTGTGAGCTCTGGGGTAAACCTTGATACAAGCTTTCCTTTCGTGTTCTTTTTTCATCGGTTCAATCCGGTAAAGTTCTACAATACAAAGAGCATATCCGGCAGGATGGATATCTGGTTTTTTAGAAGAACAAATAACCAAATCGCCCCGGTAATTTGTCGTCCATTTTCTTGTTTCAATAGTTTTCTTGCCGGTGGCAACCAAATTGGCCCAAGGTTGTTTAAGGGAGATTGCTTTATAAATCATAGAAACCATTTTACGAAAGTTCCCGGATAGGCAACTTCGTACCCCCCGAAGGATTTTTTGAAATGGGTGAAACCGAGCCATGATTTATTGGGAAATCTTTCATCATATATTCCCTCAAAATCAAAAATTCTTGCGCCCATTTTCTTCGCCCACAAAATTCCCTCCCAGACAATTTTATATTGGGCTAGGATCTTGCGTCCCTCTTTATTGGTGAATGCCTGCCAGTAATAACCAATTTTATCTCCAATTAAAAAAATTGTTCCCGAGGAATAATTAGGAGTGACCAAAAATAAAGAATTTTCCTTAAATAATTTCTTGAGAGCAAGTAAATGCGAAAAAGGAGGAACATATCTTTTCCATTTAACCGCCCGCTTCCACCCCTCCCTAAAGAGACCGATAGTATTTTGTTGGTTTTTACCAGTTTTTACAACATCAATTGCCTCGCTTTTTATAAGTTTCTTATAGTTGTAAAAATCAGGCTCGGAGCCTATTTTTTCTAATATTGCGCTTTTTGCATCCTTTTCTAAATTCCTCCACAATGCCTCACGGGATTTTGTGAGATCAAGTTGTAGGGTTTTAGTGGGAAGATATGGAGATTTGGTTAATCTAAAGCCCAAAGATGAAAGATATTTCGCGTCAAATTCCGTCTTGGGTTCGATAATAATTTGAAACGCATGATATTTTTTAGATAACTGCCTTATTTTATTTATTCTAATTTCTTCGGGCCTTTGGACTTTGATTATCGAACCGACAAGGGGAAGCTTTTTAATGAAGTAATTTATTTCGCCCGACTTCTCGACTACCCAACCGATTTTTTCTAAGTAATTGGCGTATTGGACAGTTTGGCGGATATCAACCATTCCTTCTTTGATTAATATAAATTCTTAAACAGTAAGTTGCGATAGAAGAAATGGCGACAAAATATAAAATTATTAAACCCCAGCCGAACATAGTAGAATTCTGACTGAAAAGATTATAAATTCTTTTATCGAGCAGAAATTTGTGTATCCAAGAACTACTTCCCCATGAGTGGCCAATCAAAAATAATAAAGTAATCGCAAGATTAAGAGGTTCTTTTAAATGTTTGAACGTCCAATACCAAAATATGTACCAAATTAAAGATCCAATTATGTAGACAAAAGGAGATGCAAGTAAGAAAAAGTATACCGGACTTGCCTCGTTTATAACTCTGTGGTTAATCCAATAAGCAGGATCTTGTCCCAAAAGGGTCACTATGGTATCGGTCACGGCTGGGGTAACGAAAGCGAAGAAGAGAGGGTTTTTTGAGATTATCTTTTTCATCAAAATTTATTTTTAAATAGCCCTAATTTTGCAACTGTTCGCAGAAATATCCACCGAACGGATTCGGCAATTCTGTATGGCCAATAAAAGGGGCCGGTAACTAAGTCCCAGGTTCCCAAAAATTCGATAACTTTTGGGTTATATCCTTCTTTGAAGCGGGTAAATCCTTTTCCTTCTTCTCTTCCCCACAAGTCAAAAGTAGTTAACCCCATGTTTTTTCCAAACCGTATCGCCTCCCACATCATGAGGTTATTCGACATCACATTTTTATATTTGTTGGTTGAAGCCCCGTAAGGATAGTAAAGAAAGTCGCGCCAGGTAAATAAAATCCAGGCCGTGATTGTTTCCCCTTTGTATTTTGCCACCAAAAGGTGGGCAATGCCGGCGGGCTTAAGTTGTTCCCACATCAGCCGGTGGTATTTTTTGCTGTGGGCGTAGAAGCCTTGTCTTTTGGCTGTCTCTTCGGTGAGGGATAGGTATTTTTCAAAGGCGCTATCGGAATTATCTTCGGTAACGGTCACCCCTTGTTTTTGGGCAAG
>Ga0156621_113_pt2 | contig 4227 bp, 4 predicted proteins | sample RifOxyC1_FD_110695 | JGI IMG/M metagenome (GOLD analysis project Ga0156621, IMG submission 110695) | Candidatus Woesebacteria bacterium RIFOXYC1_FULL_46_16
GATTTTGGGCTGTACCCACTATCCGATAATTAAGGAGGCCATCGGTAAATTTTTGGGGAAAGACGTCAGCCTGGTCAATCCGGGGCAAGAAGTCGCCCTTACCCTAAAGGACTTTCTCATTAAAAAAGGGCTGAATTCTCCCGGAAACTTGCGCCCGGTGAGAAAATACTACGTGACGGATTTGACCGACAGGTTTGTCAGCGTGGGTAGCATGTTTCTGGGCGGGGAGATGGACGGGAAAATAAAAAAGGTCAGCCTATGAGAATTAAAAAGAAAATTAAAGTCGTTGTTCTTATGGGCGGCAAATCCCCGGAGCACGAAATTTCCATAATTTCGGGTAGGGAAGTGGTTGGGAATTTGGACAAGAAAAAATACGAAGTACTACCTATCATTATCGCAAAAGACGGCAAGAGATGGAGGCTTGCCTCGAAAAAGGCAATTTTGACTCTCCCCGACCCCCTTAAATTCAAAGGAATAAGAAAAGATATCACAATACCGCAGTCTAAAGAACTGCAGGGAGTAGCCGGCGTCGCGGATAAAGGCATCGACGTTGTTTTTGTCGCCATGCACGGCCCGTTTGGCGAAGACGGTACGGTTCAGGGGATGCTCGAGCTTGCCGGGCTTGCCTACACGGGTTCGGGGGTAACGGCCAGCGCCATTGGCATGGATAAACTTATGTTTGGAAAAGTAATGCGAGCCGAAGGAATCCCGGTTCCCAAATCGACCACCAAGTTTCCGTGTTTTGTTAAACCCCATAATCAAGGTTCTTCGGTGGGGGCTTCGATCGTGAGGAATAAAAAGGAGCTGGCAAAAGCGATGAAACTGGCACGAAAATATTCCGATAAAGTCCTGGTTGAGGAGTACCTGGTTGGGAAAGAAGTAACCTGTGCCGTTTTGGGAAACGAGGACCCCAAAGCCCTGCCGGTTATAGAAATCGTGCCCCTTAAGGGGGAGTTCTTTGATTATCAGTCAAAATACACCGAAAGTGGTGCTCGCGAAATTGTTCCGGCCAGGATTTCAAAGGCCTTGACCAAAAAGGTTCAGGAGATGGCGGTCAAGGTTTATAAGGCAATCGGGTGCAGAGGTTTCGGCAGGGTAGATTTTATTTTGAAAGATAACAGGTCCCCCGTCGTTCTGGAGATAAATACCATTCCGGGTCTTACGCCCATGTCGCTCCTGCCAAAAGCCGCCAAAGAAGCAGGTTATTCATATCCCGCGCTTTTGGAGGCAATAATCAAGTATGCATTCTGAGAAGAAAGCTCCCTTTAAAACCTGGGTCGAAGTTTCAAGGACGGCCCTTGTCGGAAACCTCAAAACTTTAAAGAAAGTTGTCGGTAAAAAGACGAAAGTTGCCTGTGTGATTAAGGCCAACGCCTATGGCCACGGCATCCTGGAGGTAGCAAAAATCCTGGAAGGCAAAGGCGCCGATTTATTTGCGGTCGACAATATTAAAGAAGCGGTACTGCTTAAAAATTCAGGCATCGTAACCCCCATTCTCATTTTGGGCTATCTCGAACTCGCCGACCTAAAAGAGGCTATTTTGTCCGATTTTTCGTTCGTTGGCTACAACAAAGAAACCTTGGGAAAAATAATTTCGCTCTCCCTGCCCAAACCTGCAAAGATTCACCTTAAATTAGAAACCGGATTAAATCGACAGGGAGTAGCCCAAAAAGAGATACCGTCTTTTATCTCAACGATTAAGAAAGCCCCCGGGTTATTATTGGAAGGAATATCAACCCATTTTGCCAATATCGAAGATACTTTAGACCCGAGTTTTGCCAAAAGTCAGCTGGTCAGGTTTAAGGAGGGAATAGCCTTGGTTCGAAAAAGCGGACTTAAGCCAAAATATCTTCACGCCGCCGCCAGCGCCGGGGCCATTCTTTATCAGGATGCCAGATTTAACATGGTCAGAGCCGGAATTGCCCTCTACGGCCTCTGGCCTTCCCGGGAAACTAAAATAGCCCTCAACATGAGGAAAAAGAGTCTCATTCTCAAACCGGCCCTTGCCTGGAAGAGCCTTGTTTCTCAAGTTAGGGAAATCAAAACTGGCGAATCCGTCGGTTACGGAAGAACCTGGTCTGCTCCCAGAAAAAGTAAAATTGCCGTCATTCCGGTCGGCTATTCAGACGGCTACGACAGAAAACTTTCAAACAGCGCCAGGGTTATAATTAAAGGTAGGTTTGCTCCGGTTATCGGCCGGGTGGCCATGAATATGATTGTGGCCGATGTAACGGAAATCGCCAACGTCAATGTTGAAGACGAGGTCACCTTAATTGGGAGGTCGGGCGTTAGGGAGATTACCGTGGACGAACTTGCCCAAAAGACTGATACTATTAATTATGAGGTCGTCTCAAGAATTAATCCTCTCTTGCCCAGAGTGATCGTCTAGAAAAAATGAACGCAATCATTAAATGGTGGATGACGCCCAAACTTCCTCCGGAGGATATCTTTGATTTCCCCCTTTTGCAGAATAAAAGCATCTTCGGTAAGGGGTTCCACCTTATTTCTCATTGGTTAATTCATCCTTTCAAAAGAAGACTGGCGCGTCGGTATCTGAAACTTCTCCAAAGCTATACAAAAATAACCGTTATTGGTGTGACGGGAAGCGCGGGGAAAAGCACAACCGTGCAAATGATAGCTTCTATTTTAAGGCAAAAAGGCAAGACCGTAGCCACCCCGCCAAGTATCGACCCAATCTTTAATGTTCCGAATACGATTCTTAAATGCCCTCCGTGGACTAAGTTTTTGATTCTCGAGATGTCGGTCGAATACCCGGGCGAGATGGATTTTTATTTATGGCTGGCCAAACCCGATATCGGCGTCATCACCAACATTTTTCCGACCCATACCGAATTTTTGAAAGACGAGGAAGGCGTCCTCAAAGAAAAAAGTAAGCTGACAATAAGTTTGGATGAAAGTTCTTTCGCGGTTTTGAATCAAGACGACAAAAGATTAAGAAATCTGGCCAGGAAAATCAGAGCCAGAATCATTTGGTTTAAGGCAGATAACGCCGCCGCCGCCTCTTCTGTCGGGAAACTTTTAGGAGTTTCAGGGGACGGCATTTCTTATGGTCTGAAGAATTACAATCGACCAAAACACAGGCTTGAAATCAAGAAACACAAATCCGGAGCCGTTATTCTTGACGACAGTTATAACAGCAACCCGGAAGCGGCCATTCTAACCGTAAATTATTTTAATCAACTGGCTAAAGGAGAAAAGATAGCGGTTTTGGGGGAGATGCTTGAACTGGGAGGATATGAGGAGGAGGGCCATAGGAAACTGGGAGAGGTGGTTGCCAAGTCTAATTTTGCCGTTGTCATCGGGGTCGGCGAAGCCTCTAAATATTTAATCGATGAAATAAATAAAAATAATCAGGCAATAAAAACCTATTTGGTTTCGGCCGAAGACGAGGTTTTTCCTATCTTGGAGCCTCTGATATCTAAAAAAACATACATCCTTATCAAAGGTTCGAGGTCCATCGGCCTTGATAAATTGGTTTCACGCTTGTCGGGATATTAGGGCTGTCATATAATTATCGGAAGCAGCTATGGGCGGTACAAATTTTTTACCCCTTGCCTTGGGCCTGATTATTTTCTCCTTTCTCATCAATTCCGTTCTCGTCGTCCCTTTCATCGACCTTCTTTATAAACTGAGGCTGACCAGACGCAAAGAGGCGCCGTTAAAGGGCAAAGTGCCCCTTTTCGATAGGCTTCATGACGTTAAAGCCGGCACCCCCGTCGGCGGCGGGATTTTAGTCATCGCCACGGTGGTCACTCTTTTTGCCGTTCTTTTGCCGCTGGTGGGGCGTTTCGGCGTTTACATTCAAAGCTCTTTTGACATGGGCCGGGAAATATTTATTATTCTTTTTACTTTTATTTCATTCGGGGTTCTTGGTCTCTCGGACGACTTGATCAAGATTTTCGGCAGGCCCCAGAAGGGAGTTTTGGGTTTAGCCTTCGGCTTTTCCAGAAAAAGCAAGTTCGCTCTTCAATGGGCGCTCGGGTTTTTTATCGCCTACCTTATTTACAAAGACCTGGGGGTCGACATTATTCACGTTCCATTGATAGAAAAAACCTACAATTTGGGAATCTGGTATATTCCTTTTGCCGCTTTCGTCATTGTTTCTTTCACTAACGCTTTCAACATTACCGACGGGCTCGACGGACTGGCTTCGGGGCTGCTGATGATTTGCCTCATCGCTTTCGGGGTGATTGCGGCCGGAAGTCT
>Ga0156621_113_pt3 | contig 4170 bp, 4 predicted proteins | sample RifOxyC1_FD_110695 | JGI IMG/M metagenome (GOLD analysis project Ga0156621, IMG submission 110695) | Candidatus Woesebacteria bacterium RIFOXYC1_FULL_46_16
CTTGAAGCGGCCTCTTCGGTCATCCAGATTTTCGGCTGGAGAGTTTTTAAGCGCCCCATTTTTCCTTTGGCCCCGGTCCATCACTCGTTTTTGGCCATCGGTTGGGAGGAACCCAAGATAGTGATGCGGGCGTGGCTGGCAGGAATCATCTTGGCGATATTCGGCCTTTGGCTGGCAACCATCTAAGGCATCTATCCTTATTACTCATGTGGGCAAAATACGACTCAAAAAACAGACAAAGAGTTTAGACAGACGTCTTCTTTATTTGATTCTGACTCTGACTTCTCTGGGCTTGATTGCCGTGGCCGACGCTTCGGCGCCTTCGGCGCTAAGTGTTTTCGGCGATAAATTTTACTTTGTTAAACAGCAGGCCGTCTGGGGAGGCTTGGGCATTATCCTGATGTTTGCCGTGTCAAGACTTAATCCTTCGCTCTGGGAAAAGATTGCCACGCCGCTTTTTTTCTTGAGCTTAGTTCTTTTGGTTGCCGTTCTTATTCCCGGGGTCGGGACGAAAACGCTTGGGGCCAGGCGCTGGATTATTCTCGGGCCCATATCGGTTCAGCCTTCCGAAATCGTCAAGCTGACCCTGGCTATTTATTTGGCCAAGGTGGCGGCCAGAGGGAAATCCTCTCTCGCTTTTTTCCTTCCCCTGGCGGCGGCTTCGGCCCTGGTGATGATGCAGCCAGATCTGGGGACAACCTTGGTGATCTTGGCCCTCGGACTTGCCCAGATTTTTGTGGCCGGGGTAAATCTCTTTCATTTTTTGGCCTTTGCCGGGATAGGCAGCATCGTCGGCATTCTTTTTGCCGTTACCTCCGAGTATCGAAGAAACAGACTGCTGACTTTCCTGGCCCAATCACAGGATCCTTTGGGCCGGGATTATCATATCAGGCAGGTCCTTTTGGCGCTGGGCTCCGGGGGTCTTTTTGGCGTCGGACTCGGACAAGGGAGACAAAAATTCCTTTTTTTGCCTGAAGCGGCCACCGACTCCGTTTTTGCCATTATTGCCGAGGAAGTCGGTTTTATAGGCGCTTTGGCGTTGGTTGTCCTTTTGGCCTTTTTTATCTTCGTTTCCTTAAAGGTCGCCTCCCGGGCCGCCGATAAATTCTCTCAAATATTGGCCATCGGTATTGTTGCCTGGATAGGGGGACAGGCAATTCTTAATATAGGCTCGATGGTGGCTCTGGTTCCCTTAACGGGCGTTCCTTTGCCGTTTTTCTCCTACGGCGGCAGCGCCCTGACGATGATACTGATTGGCTGCGGTATACTTTTAAGTATCTCGAGAAACACGTCTCATGAAAAAAACTAAAACGGAACGTTGTTATTCAATCGTCTTAACCGGGGGGCACGCGGGGACAACGGCCCTGGCGGTCGTTAAGGAGATTAAAAGGCGACACCCCTCCTGGAAAATTTGTTGGATCGGGGCAAGGACGGCCATTGAGGGCAAGAGTGTTCCGACCATAGAATCAAGGCTTTTTCCAGAAATGGGGATTGACTTTAAACCGATTTTTACGGGCCGGTTGCAAAGAAAATTCACTTTTTGGACGATTCCCTCACTTCTTAAGATTCCTTTCGGCTTTGTCCATGCTTTTATCCTTCTTCTGACTGCCAGGCCCAAGGTCATTCTTTCTTTTGGCGGTTTTGCCGCCTTCCCGGTGGTTGTAACCGGGGCTCTTTTGGGTATCCCCGTCGTTATTCATGAACAGACCATGACCGTGGGCCGGGCCAATAAGTTCTCTGCCCCTTTTGCCCAAAAAATAGCTTTAGCCAGAGAAGAAAGTCTGGAATTTTTCCCTAAGGAAAAGTGCGTCGTCGTCGGCAACCCCGTCTTGCCCGAGATAGAAAAAATTTTAGCCAAGAGTGAGATTTCGGACCCTCCCCAAATTTTGGTGACCGGCGGCTCAAGAGGCTCAACGACCGTCAACGCCCTCGTCGGCGAGGTTTTGGAGGAACTCCTCTCCAAATATCAATTAATTCACCATACCGGTGAAATTGATTTCCCCAAATTCGAAAAAAAGAAGTCCGAATTGAAAAGTGAATCCCAAGAAAGGTACGAGGTTTATTCCCATATTCCGGCTAAAGACATGCCGAAAATCTTGGCAAGAGCCGATATTTTGGTGGGACGGGCCGGAGCCAATACGGTCAGCGAGATAGTGGCGGCAAAAAAGCCTTCGATACTGATTCCCCTGCCTTTCAGCTATCTGAACGAGCAGGCAAAAAATGCCGACTTTGCCCGAAAGTTCGGAGTGGCCAAGGTTCTCCCCCAGGAGAGCTTAACGGGGCAAGAACTGCTGAAGGAAATTAACGGGACGGTCGACGGTTGGCAGGCGATCGTCAGTCGGGTTAGAGACAGGCGAAGCCCCGATATTGGTGCTTCCGGGCGCTTGGTTTCCCTGATCGAGGAGTATCTCTAGCGTGAGAGGCCTAAAGCTGGTTTTACCCATTCTCGCCGTCGCCCTCAGTTTGGCTGCTTATTTTTTCGTGCCGAAATTTATTCAAATTAACGAGGTCGTTTGTGTCAGCCAATTCGGGCCCTGCGTCCTCGCCGACAAGCTCTCGCCCCTGGCCGGAAAAAGCCTCGACGAGGTCAAGAGGGAAGTGACGAGCGTCCTGGTTTCCGAAGACTCGATTGCCGATTTTTCGATGCAATTTAAAATTCCCGGGACTCTTGAGGTGGCCGTGATTGAGAAGACGCCCAAATTTGCCCTCAGGGATTTAAACTCGGGTTTTTTTGCCCTGGTCGACAAGGAAGGCAAGGTGCTCAAGATTGTCGAAGAAAGCTCTCTGCCGGCGGTAACCGTTGACGGGGAGCTTCCCGATGTCGGGGAGAAGGTCAAAGAAGAATATTTCTTTGCCTTAGATCTTCTCTACAACGTTTTTGCCTCTTACGCGGCCGTCGCGGGCAGGATTGAAGACAGCAGTCTAGTCGTCAATTTACCCGACGGCTACAAAGTCGTTTTCCCTTTAGCCGGAGACAGAGACGTCCTACTTGGTGCTTTGAGATTGCTCATTGGGCGGTTGAACGAGGGAGGCAAAGACTCTAAAATCAATGGAGGGATTAGCGAGATTGATTTGCGTTTCAAAAATCCCGTGCTAAAGTAAAAAACAAAAATGGCCAAAAGCAAAATTATTGCCGGCATTGAGCTGGGCTCCTCCAAAATTGCCACCTTGGTTTCTCAGGTAACCGTCGATCCGGCCACTTACGAAACCGGCATCAGCGTGGTTGGGGTTTCGGCCGTGCCCTCCAGAGGCATCAGGAAGGGGCAGATCGTCGACATTGAAGAGACGGTCGAAGCGGTCGTTGCTTCGGTTGAAGCGGCGGAGAGAATGGCGGGGGATAACATCGACAAGGCCTTTGTGGCCATCGGCGGCGCCCATCTTCACTCCCAAAACTCGCACGGGGTGGTCGCCGTTTCCGACCCCGACGGCGAAATTTCGATTGACGACGTGACCAGGGTGATCGAGGCTGCCTCGGCCGTTTCCTTACCGGCCTCGCGTCAAGTTATCCACGTCATTCCCAGGGAATTCATCGTCGACGGTGAAGCCGGAGTCAAGGACCCGATTGGCATGAGCGGGGTCAGACTCGAAGTCGAAACCCACATCATTACGGCCGCCGCCGCCGCCATCAAAAACTTGACCAAAGCTTTAAACGAAGTAGGCGTTTCGGTCGAAGATTTGGTTTTTAGCGGACTCTCCTCGGCCAACGCCGTTCTTTCCTCAACCGAAAAAGAGTTGGGCTGTGCGGTCATCGACATCGGCGGGGGGACGACGTCGATCGCCGTTTTTATCGAAGGGGGACTGGCCTATTCGGGCGTGATTCCCGTTGGCGCCCGGAACGTCACCAACGACCTGGCCATTGGCCTGAGGGTTTCTTTGGAATCGGCCGAAGAGATAAAAATTGCCCTTTCGACTGATTCGGCCAAGAAAAAAGAGGGGGAGGCAAGCGATACACTCGATATCATTGACACGGGTTCGTCAGAGTCCAAAAAGGTTTCCAAAAAAACCCTGACCGAAGGAATCATCAGGCCAAGGCTAAACGAAATCTTTACCATGGTCAGAATTGAGCTCGAAAAAGCGGGGATTGCCAACAGAATTCCGTCGGGCGTCATCATTACCGGCGGAGGAGCCGAAACGGTGGGGGCCAGCGACTCGGCCAAACGGATGCTTTCG